>SKEH01000026.1_pt1 | contig 117175 bp, 122 predicted proteins | sample 4826571 | NCBI WGS metagenome assembly SKEH01 (sample SAMN11008814, study PRJNA524170) | human gut metagenome | biome: Human fecal sample; material: Feces; isolation source: fecal sample from pouch patient p29 | host: Homo sapiens | place: Israel: Tel-Aviv | collected 2016-09-14 | reverse complement strand
ATCATTTCTTATAACTATATAAAAATTATTCTACTCGCTCATAAATGAATAAAACTAACATCCAATGTAAGGTTTGACATAGAAAAAGAATTAAAATTCCTTCTATTTTATACGCTGTTCAACGAAAAAGTTTAAGATACCCTTATTACATACTGTAAAATATCCACTCCATTTAATTTTTGCTTATCTAAAAAAAGAGGTGCTTTATGTACGGTTTAGACACGAATACTCAACTAAAGATCAAGATTGTTCACTTGTTGGATGAAACGAACCTCCCCTTGACTTCCTTGGAAATCCAAAAAAAATTAGGATTTGGCAGTCAAGTGACGATCTTAAATTGCTGTCATGAAATCAAAGAACAGATGGAACTTATCTATCCAAATGGAGAGGCTTATCTGATCATCTCTCCTAATTTAGGAATCCAGTTATTTCGCCGTTCATCTAGTCTGCAGTATTTATATGATGATTTTTATTCATCAGATTTATTTTATGAAATCATTGAACAGCTGATCCAGCAGAGACAATTTTCTACAAATGAATTCTGTGATAAATACGGTGTCAGTGTGTCAAAATTAAAACGGAAGATCAAAGAAATCAATAAGTTGGTCAATCATTATCAGATGCACATCTCTGTTTCTGCAAAAGTAACGATCAAAGCAGAAGAAGCGCAACTACGAATGTTTAGCTACGCTTTTCTCTATGGGATCCACCGTCAGTTTTCTCGCATTGATTGGATCAAGAATAAAAAATTCATTTGGGAACTATCGCGAAAAATCCTTACTTATTTAGCGGTATCCCCCAGTGAACAATCTTTAGAATTATTGTCGATCTGGCTTTACGTCCAATTAAATGCAATGGAACAGGAGAGTCGCTTAACTTTCACATTACGGCAAACCCTCTTGTTAAAAACGCTCTCCATTCCTGAAAAACCTGCTTTTCTCTCAGAATGGCACCAAACTGATTGGCAACTACTGATTGCTTTTATCCAGACATCGGATATCTTTGGATACGAGGAAGACTTCCAACCATTTCCACCTGAACTAAGTGGGTGGTTTGATCAACTTACAAACGATTGGTTTCACCTTTTTGAACATTACTTTACACCGTTGGACGAAGAAGAAAAAAGACTTGCTGTTCGCTTACATCGCTATGAGTTCATCAGCCTCAACTTCTTCAAAATAGACGAAAATTTCTTTCACCAACAAGAGTTGATTTTAGCTGTTCAAAATGAAAAACCAACTTATTACCATCAATTCAACGCTCTCTTTGACACATATACTCAAAAATACAACTATCGAGTACCCGAAAATAGTTTTCGTTTTCAAAATCAATTGCTGATCTGTCTTGCTTTGTGTCCCTTTGACAAACTACGACCACGTTTGGCAATCAATCTACAATCTGATTTGAATTACTTATTGACCAATTATCTAAAACAGCAAGTCATCCTTAATTTAAAAAACAGCTATTTTGTTACTTTTGTTCCACAATCAAAACAAGCAGATTTAGTTATCAGTACGACACCTCAAAAAATGAAGTTAAATAAAAAACAAAAATTCCTACTGGTACGCGTACCATTTACGGAACAAGATATCAAATCTCTTAGATTGATTGCCGGCTCTTTCATCGACATCAAGTAAATATGTTATCGATTCTTTTTTATAATGAAAAAAGGTCAGCTTTTTCATATGAATCGATGAAAACTGCACGTGATCGATTTCTGGATCTAAGTTGTAATTTTTTGAAAATTCTCTTAATATGGAAGTAATCAAATTTTTAGTTAGGATGAGTAAACTGATGAACGAAGAGCAACAAGAACTACAACGAGGTCTCAAGAACAGGCACGTTCAATTGATCTCAATTGGTGGTGCAATCGGAACTGGTCTATTTCTCGGTTCAGGAAAATCGATCCAATTGGCTGGACCATCGATCCTCTTTGCCTATCTGATCACAGGATGCATCTGCTTTTTCATTATGCGTGCATTAGGCGAACTTTTATTATCAAATACAAATAACCATTCATTTCTGGATTTTATTGCAGAATATCTTGGAAAAAAAGCAGCTTTTGTGACGGGCTGGACTTACTGGTTTTGTTGGATCGCTATCGCCATGGCTGATCTTACTGCTATGGGTATGTATGTCCGATATTGGGCACCTGGCGTCCCCCAATGGCTACCTGAGATAATTGCTTTAGTTTTATTATTAGGATTGAATATGGTCGCTGTTTCTCTTTTTGGAGAATTAGAATTTTGGTTTGCACTGATCAAAGTAGTAGCGATCATCGCTTTTATTATCATAGGTGCCTATATGATCATCACACACTATAAAACAAGTGCCGGTACCATAAGTATTTCGAATCTCTGGTCGCATGGCGGCTTTTTCCCGAAAGGCGGAAAAGGATTTATCCTATCCTTTCAAATGGTCACCTTTGCTTTTGCTGGAATCGAATTAGTCGGATTAGTAGCTGGCGAAACTAAAAATCCTGAAAAAGTACTCCCAGAAGCAATCAATAATATCCCCATTCGGATCATTCTCTTTTATTTGGGATCTTTATTCGTGATCATGTCTATTTATCCTTGGAACAGCTTAAATGCAGACAACAGTCCTTTTGTGGAAGTTTTCTCAGAAATCGGTATTACGATTGCTGCTTCATTGATCAATCTAGTCGTCTTGAGTGCCGCTGCTTCAGCTTGTAATAGTGCGATTTACAGTACTGGACGGATGCTCCGTTCTCTTTCTCAAGAAGGCAGTGCCCCAAAACGTTTTCGTCGGCTGACTACTCATCGTGTTCCTGGAAATGCATTAGTCTTTTCAACCATTGTGATTTTTATTTCAGTCGTCTTGAACTATATCATGCCTAGTGAGGTTTTCACTTTGATCAGTAGCATCGCAACGACTTGTTTTCTATTCATTTGGAGTATGCTTGTCTATACCCATTTAAAATACCGAAAAAGTATACTTGGAAAAAAAGCTCATTCATTCAAAATGCCTTTTTATCCCTTCAGTAACTACCTCGTCTTCTTATACATGGCTTTTACCTGTGTTGTCCTGCTTCTTGGGAAAGATACACGTATTGCTTTGTTACTGACACCTGTCTGGTTCATTTGCCTATTGGTCATCTATCGAATCAAATATGAGAAAAAATAAAAAACACTTGGGGATTTTCCTTAATGGATTATTCCCAGGTGTTTTTTTATTCAACTTTTCTTGAAAAAAAGATATGGTAGTATTCATCGGCTTTTCGGTAAGATAAAAGCCACAAACCAGAGACGAGGAAACGACCGAGTAAACCGATCATTGGAATAAAAAATACACCGACGATCAGACAAATATTGATGAACATCGACAAAAAACTTCGATGGTCTTTCGTCAATGTCTTGACTACATGCGAATCAGGTTTATTCGCTCGCATCACTTGTTTCATCAGGATACTAAAGGAAAAGCTCCACATCGTGTAGACAAGGACATAAGACAGCTCTGGCCAAAATTCAGTCGGATTACGGCCGACCCAACTTGTGACTGACGGACAAAGTGTCAACCAGAACAACCAAAAAATATTGGCCCATACGACACGATAATTGATCTTATCTGCCATTTGAAATACACGGTGATGATTGACCCAAATGACTCCCACAAAAATAAAACTGATACCATAAGCTAACAGAGTATTTCGAATTCCCCATAATGACTGGAAACCTGGCGGATCAGGGATCTTTATATCTAATACCAAGACTGTCAAAACAATGGCTACGACGCCATCCGTGAACGCTTCTAATCTTGATTTTGTCACATGATCACTTCCTATTAGTAAGTTACCTCATATTTTAGCACGGAATGGTCGGAATATCTAAAGATTTATTACTGCCGTTATCTAGAAAATGGTTGCTAATCTGTACTATTTTTGTTACTTTAAAAAAAATAGAAGTAAAGGAGTTATTTATGACAAAGAAGTTAACATTTAAAGAATATATGTTTATCGGATCCATGCTTTTTGGTTTATTTTTTGGAGCTGGTAACTTGATCTTCCCAGTCCACATGGGACAAGAAGCAGGTGCCTCGATTTTTTGGGCAAACCTCGGCTTTTTAGTAACAGGAATCGGCCTCCCGTTTTTAGGTGTCATTGCCATTGGCGTATCGAAGACGGCTGGCGTCTATGAATTAGCTAAAAGAATCAATCAAACGTATGCAATGGTTTTTACTATTCTGCTTTATCTTGTGATCGGACCTTTCTTCGCATTACCTAGATTAGCAACTACTTCTTATGAAATCGGTTTAGCCCCATTTATACAGTCTGATCAGCAAACTTTGTTTTTAGCTATTTTTAGTATTCTATTCTTTTTTGCTGCATGGTGGCTATCAAGAAGGCCGACGAAGATCCTCGATTATGTAGGAAAATTTTTAAATCCTGTTTTCTTAGTATTACTTGGACTCTTATTGTTACTAGCATTTATTCATCCTCTCGGTACAGTGCAACATGCTGCTGTCCAACCGAGTTACCAAGATCATGCTTTTTTTACTGGTTTCACTCAAGGGTACAACACACTTGATGCTTTAGCTGCTTTAGCATTTGGGATCATCATCGTGACGACGATCCGCAATATGGGTGTCACGAAACCTTCTGCTATTGCAAAAGGCACCATCAAATCTGGTGCAATCAGTATTGTTTTGATGGGGATCATCTATACGTTGCTTTCTTATTTAGGTGCCATGAGCCTAGGTGGTTTTGCGCTAAGTGAAAACGGTGGAATCGCCCTTGCCCAAATCGCTGATCACTATCTAGGAACTTACGGGAGTATCTTACTCGCACTGATCGTCGTATTGGCCTGTTTGAAAACAGGGATCGGCTTGATTACTGCTTTCGCAGAGACTTTCACTGATTTGTTCCCAAAAAGAAACTATTTATTTTTCGTGACGCTGGCTAGTGTACTCGCTTGTTTGGTGGCTAATGTGGGATTGACAAACATCATTCAGATTTCTTTACCTGTATTGATGTTCATCTATCCTTTAGCAATGACCCTGATTTTACTGGTTCTTGCGGGGCCATTATTTAAACAACGTCCAGCTGTTTATCGAATGACTACGTACTTTACGTTAATTGCTTCTATTTTAGACGGTTTGAATGCTTGTCCCGACTTTATCAAACAGTCAGCTATAGCCCAACACATCTTGGATTATGCAAAGCAGTATCTTCCATTTTTCCAATTAGGCATGGGCTGGATCGTTCCTGCTATCATTGGTTTTATCATTGGACTGATCTGGAGTAGCATAAAAAAAGAACCGGCACTAGACTGAGTAAAGCTTCTTTTGAAGTTACTTTTTCTCAAAAAGAAATGAATGATACTTAAAAAACAATCGACTTTGATAGCCTGATAATTTAAAAATGGTGTGACCTATTTTTTGATTATCAGGCTTATTTTTTAGCAACGATACGTCTCATTTTTTATGATAAACAGCCGTACAATTATCCTTTAGTAACAAGATAATGCGAACTGCTTCATAATTATCCGTTCTTCAACGTACTTTCATCATGAGCTAAATAGAAAATACTATCTAAGGAGATGATTATTTCCATTTCTTATAAACAAGTAACTTTTATCAATAAGAAATAATTTTTACAAAGAAATTTAACAACTTTCAAAAACTTTCGTCACAAAAAATTCACAACTCCTCGCTATTATATAAGCATACCAACAAACAACCCTAACAACACTTTTTCATTTTTAACTCCTTATCCTGCTAGCTCCCCGGCTAGCAGGACCTTTTTTTTATTTCTACTATATTTTCTGCTTTTATTCGATCCTTTGATACAAAAAAAAGAGCGTGGGACAAAACTAAAAATCAGTTTTGCCACAGACTCTAACTCCGAATAAACGGTGGGAGCAGAAGTAACTCCTTCGGAAATAAGCCGAAATTCACAAAAATTCGAAAAGCAATTTTCGTTAATTTCTTCTTATTTCTCGGAGTTAAACACTTCTGTCCCAACCTCTTCGATTTGATTTATTTTGATAATCGTTCTTGCTCTCCCGCTGGTGAAAGGCTAGTGATTTTTTCGATTTGTTCAATTGGTACCATACGTATTTGTTGTTCTTGGTTTTGTAAACGGATCATGACCCGCTCTTTTTCCACTGTTTTCGTTGCGACCCAGCCCGAGATCGTTTCATATTTATTACTCATGCGATTTTCTCTGACTTGCAGAATGACTAAACTGTGTTGCGCTGCCGCTTTCTGTAGTTCAAGAACAAACTTTCCTTGCAGACGTACATTCTCTGCTATTTTCTCAGTGTCATTTACAAAAGAATCAAAAAGCTGGTAGGACGTATGTGTCACTAACTTGGTCAGTTTCTTCATAGGTGATACTGGTTCTTCATTCATCGAATGCACTCCTCCTTTAACTAAGAAAGTGTTACTTAATTAAGTCTATTTTACCTAATTTTTAGCGAAAAAACAAGAATATGATTTGCTTCGGTTAAAAAAGTAAGCGTTAACTTATCATATATATTGTTATTTTATTAATACTTTCTCCATATTTTTAGCCAATAATCAAGACCTTGACTCAACAGTTGATAGGTTTCATCAAAATCATGTGTGTAATATGGATCAGGAACATTTTGTTCTTCTTTCCCTGGTACACTACTCAAAAATAAATGGATTTTGGCTTGAGCATCTGTAGGTGCTAACTGTTTTAGTTCCTCGACATTCGACTGATCCATACCAATGATCCAGTCAAATTTTTGGAAATCTTGTGGCTGGATTTGGCGGGCAATCATACCCTCTGTAGAAATATTTTCTTTTGCTAAGATCGCTTGCGTACCTGGATGAGGCGAACGTCCAATTTCATACGTGCTAGTGGCTGCTGAATCAATCCTAAATCGATGCGACATCCCAGCATCTGCAATCCGCTTTTTCAACAGTCCCTCAGCCATCGGTGAGCGACAGATATTTCCTAAGCACACAAATAAAACGCTAGTCATTGACAGGTTCTCCCCTCATTCATTTTCTTCTAGTTCTTCTTTTGCATACAACCGGTAAGAATACAACTCTGTATCTTTGGCTAAACGAAAGAGTTGCATCGCAATCTCCATTGGCGTTTCAGTATACTCGTGAGTGATCCAATTGATCAATACCCCACTACAACCGTAGGAGAAAAAACGGGCATAAAACAATTTATCTGTTGAAGATAATTGCTTTTCCTCGTCCATTTCTTCAAAAATCTTGATAAATGATTGTTGGATGATCGTTATAAATTCTTTTTGCATTACTTCTTGGTCTGAAACGACTGTGCTTGCATAAAAATCTTTTTGAGCAGCGATTGCTTTTAACATTTTCAAAGCTTGTTCTTCCCAATTGTCTAAAGAAAGAGAATCAGGATCTAGATAGTGTAAACAGTCTTCATAATAGACCCAGCGTAATAAATCATATTTATCTGTAAAATGATAATAAAACGTCTGACGATTGATTCCAGCTTCATGCGCAATCCGCTGAACACTGATTTTTTGTAGAGACTGTTCTTGACATAGATCGATAAACACGGTTTTGATCAATTGTTTCGTGTGCAGTGTATCACCCATCCACATTCCTCCTATCTTTCCACTTAAAGAATTGAATTCACTACAAAATCAGACCTGATAGTCGTAGCCAAAATGTTCGTATGCGTAGGCAGTCACAATTCTTCCTCGCGGTGTACGCTTTAAAAATCCCTTTTGTATCAAAAAAGGTTCATACATATCTTCTACTGTTTCTCGTTCTTCCCCGATATTGACAGATAAAGTACTTAGTCCGACCGGTCCACCACCATATAATTCGATCATTGTCCGCAACAGTTTTTGATCCACATAATCTAGCCCAGCTTGGTCCACTTGTAATAAAGTCAATGCTCGATCTGCGATCTGCTGATCAATTTTTCCATCGCCTTGGACTTGCGCAAAATCTCGGACTCGCTTCAACAAGCGATTTGCGATACGAGGTGTTCCTCTCGAGCGTCGTGCAATCTCTAACGCACCTTCTTCGATGATCTCTGTTTGGAAAATATCAGAAGAACGGATAACGATCTCTCTTAAATCAGATTCTTCATAGTACTCCATGTGGGAAATGATCCCAAACCGATCTCTAAGTGGTGCCGACAGCATTCCTGCTCTAGTTGTTGCGCCAATCAATGTAAATGGTGGCAACGGAAAATGGACTGGATGAGCAGTCGGTCCTTGGCCTACCATGATATCTACATAGAAATCTTCCATCGCCGAATAAAGCATTTCTTCTGCTACCCGCGGTAACCGGTGGATTTCGTCAATAAATAATACGTCTCCAGCTTCTAATTCATTGAGGATCGCGACTAGATCCCCTGGTCGTTCAACAGCCGGTCCACTCGTAGTCCGGATATTCACCGCCATTTCGTTTGCAATCACCATGGCCATTGTCGTTTTTCCTAAACCTGGAGGACCATATAATAATACATGATCTAAAGGCTCTTCCCGATTACGAGCTGCTTCGATATAGATCTTTAGTTCTTGCTTGACTTTATTTTGCCCAATATACTGCGAAAGATACTGCGGGCGGAGGGATTTTTCCAAACTAAGTTCATTTTCACCCGTTTCAGGCGATAATAGATGTTCGTCTGTCATTCATAGCCCTCCTTATTTTTTCATCATCAATTTCAATGCTTGACGTAAATATTCATCAGTGGTTTGATTTTCCACTTCTTTTAGTTGTTTTTCTACACGCTTGACTTCTCTTTCACTATATCCTAATGCAGATAAAGCTTCCATTGCCTCAGATAGAGCCGTTGCATCTTGCAGTGCAGTCTCATTAAATAAATTGAAGGGCGTCTCGATGCTCAACTCACCAAATTTTCCTTTTAGATCAAGAATCATCTGCTGCGCTGTCTTTTTACCAACACCCGGGAATTTCGTCAAATAAGTGACATCTCCAGATTCTACTGCATGAATCAATCCCGAATGATCGTCACTAGCCATAATAGCCAAGGCGCTCTTAGGACCAATGCCTGAAACACTGACCAATCGTAAGAATAATTGTTTTTCTTCTAGAGAACCGAAGCCATAGAGAAGATGCGCATCTTCTCGGATGACTTGATGGACGTAGATTTTTACTTCTTTGTTCATTTGACTGCTATAACGGTAAGGATTTCCCAAAGCAATTTGATAACCGATCCCATTTGCTTCCACTACTATGTAATAGGGGTTGATAAAAGTGACCACACCTGTCAGATATTCATACATCTTGTTATCCTCTTTCTTTCACACACATACGTTCGCATATTTTCTCCTATTGTAGCACACTTTGGCTTTTGAAAAAAGAGGTCGCTATTTTTGTTCCCGCATCATCAAGTCATATGTATCTAAAATCATATAAACTTTGGAACAGAGAGAAATAGCTGTTTGAATCTGATAGTGTTGCTTTCTCTGTCCTCATCTCTAGCCAGCATCTCGGATACAGATCAAAAACAGTACTGGACTCGATAAGTGGATAAAAAATACGACGAAAAAAGCCGCAAACAATGAAATTTGTGACTATCCCCAGTAGGTGAGGCTGGGCCAGAAGTAAGAAACACTTTTGTCGCATTCTTTAAAAACGAATAAACGGCGGGAGCAGAAGCAACTTCTTCGGAAATAAGCCGAAATTAACAAAAATTTGAAAAGCAATTTTCGTTAATTTCTTCTTATTTCTCGGAGTTAAACACTTCTGTCCCAGCCTCAAATTTCATCGTTCACAGCGCTTGATCGTGGATAAAAAGTTCAGATATTGGTCATTCTTTTACTGAAAGCCGTTTGATTGTCCGCCTTAGACGTTTTCTTGATTATACTTGATAATTTTGTCATGGTCAGACCTTTCATTCAACTAACGAGCGATAGTCGCCATATCCTTGCTGTTCCATTTCATCATAAGGAATGAACTTTAAAGCCGCAGAATTGATACAGTAGCGTAAGCCACCCTTTTCTGTGGGGCCGTCATTGAAGACATGCCCTAAATGTGAGTCTGCTTGATTGCTCCTCACCTCTACTCGATGCATCCCATGTGAAAAATCAGCTTTTTCTTTGATATCTTTTCTTGTGATTGGCTTACTGAAAGCTGGCCACCCACAGCCTGCATCATATTTCTCGGCAGAGCTGAATAGTGGCTCACCACTGACAATATCGACATAGATCCCTTTTTCATAAAAATCATCATATTTTCCTGTGAATGGTCGTTCTGTCGCGTTTTCTTGTGTCACTGCATAGGAAATTGGGTCTTGTTCTTTTAACTCTTGTTTTTTCTTTTCAATTTCGTTCATCAAAAACGCCTCCTTGTCTTTTAATCATAATGACAAAGGAGGGAGAAGCAAACAATCTGCTCATTTTGCTACAAGCTTATACTTTTCGTCTTCTTGCAAACTCTACAAAGCGAAATTTGTCTAAACGATGGATCGATTCGGTATATTCGAAACAACTCGTATCCTCTAAATGGACTAAGCCTCTCACAACCACTACGTATTGGTCTCCGTTTAGATCCATGGCTTCTTCTATCGCTGCTGTCACAGGTTCAACGGTGATTTCTTTTTGGGCATAAGCAATCGTCAGCTGTAACTCATCTTCAAAGTATTCATAAATAGAACCTTCACTGATTTGCTTTGTCAACACAGGAACTACATCCTTCAATAGATAATCTCGATCCAAGATTACAATTTCTCCATTGATTTTTCGTTGACGTATCAAATGCCAGACCGGTGTTCCTTTTACCCAACCAGTAACATCGCTAAGTGCTTGATCAACTGTTGTTTCTTCTAACGTCTGCACGATGGTTTCACTAGGAATATGTTGTGCTTCTTGTAGCTCTTTATAGCTAGTTAAACCAGCGATTGGAAAATCAAATCGATTACGTTCTAATACGATTGACCCTTTTCCCTGTTTTTTTTGGATATAACCTTCTGTTGTCAAAAGATTAAGCGCTTTTCTGATTGTTTCCCGTGAAACACCATAAATCTTGATCAATTGATTCTCACTTGGCAACAATGTATGGGGAGGATATTCTTTTTCCAAAATTTTTTGTTCCAAATCTAAAAAAATTTCATTGAATTTATTCATTCGTTTCTCCTCCACTAAACAGTTGAAATCTCTTACTCGTTAATCAACTATACTACAGCTTTTTTATGATTTCAATGTTCTGGCTACTTTCTTACTCCATTCACTCCATCGTTTTTATAGCGATTACAAGATTTTTTCATTTTCAAATAAAACGCTTGCAATTCACTAAATAAAACAGTATAGTATGGATATGAACAACTTGTATACACAAGTTGAAAAGAAAGGGGTTTATTCCTATGGCAAAGTATCAAGTAGATGCCGAAAAACTACTAGAGAGTATCGGCGGAAAAGAAAATATTGCCGCTGTGAGTCACTGTGCTACACGTATGCGTTTCGTTTTGAATGATCAGCAAAAAGCAGACGAAAAAGCAATCGAAGATATTCCCAGTGTCAAAGGAATGTTTACTAACGCAGGACAGTTTCAAGTAATTATCGGCAATGATGTAGCCACATTTTACAATGATTTTGTTGCTGTATCTGGTGTTGAAGGCGTATCCAAAGAACAAAGTAAAGTCGCAGCCAAGCAAAATCTTCATCCGGTCCAACGAGCAATTGCTGTTTTAGCGGAAATTTTCACACCACTGATTCCTGCAATTATCGTGGGTGGACTGATTTTAGGTTTTCGTAATGTATTAGAAGGTATCCAATTTGCGAGTCTTGGTGGAACGATCGTTGAACATTCTCAGTTCTGGAATGGTGTCAATGGATTCTTATGGTTACCAGGTGAAGCAATCTTCCACTTCTTACCTGTCGGGATCACTTGGAGTATCGCAAAGAAAATGGGTACTACACAAATTTTAGGAATTGTTTTAGGGATCACATTAGTTTCACCGCAATTATTAAATGCCTATAGTGTAGCTACAACTGCTGCTGCTGATATTCCTTTCTGGGATTTCGGATTTGCACAAGTTCAAATGATTGGTTATCAAGCACAAGTGATTCCAGCAATGCTTGCCGGATTCATGTTAGCTTATTTGGAAATTTTCTTCCGTAAGTATATCCCACAGTCGATCTCAATGATCTTCGTACCATTATTCTCCTTGGTACCAACAGTCTTAGCGGCTCATGTAATTTTAGGTCCTATCGGCTGGACAATTGGTAGCTGGATCTCAAATGTCGTAAATACAGGGTTGACTTCTTCAATCAGCTGGCTATTCAGTGCAGTATTTGGTTTCTTATATGCCCCATTAGTAATTACTGGATTGCACCATATGACAAATGCGATCGATATGCAGTTGATTGCTGATTTTGGTTCAACGAACCTCTGGCCTATGATTGCTCTATCAAATATCGCACAGGGTTCAGCTGTACTGGCAATCATCTTCTTACACAGAGGGAATAAAAAAGAAGAACAAATCTCTATTCCTGCAATGATCTCTTGTTACTTAGGTGTAACAGAACCTGCAATGTTCGGGATCAACTTGAAATACGTTTATCCATTTGTGGCAGCAATGGTTGGCTCAGGTCTAGCAGGGATGTTCGCTAACTTGATGGGTGTACGCGCGAATGCTATCGGTGTAGGAGGCTTGCCTGGCATCTTGGCTATCCAAGCACAAGCATGGGTACCTTTTATCATTGCAATGGTCATTGCAGTCATTGTTCCTTTCGGTTTGACTGTCATCTTTAGACGTCAAGGGATTTTGAATAAAATTGATCCAGCTGTACCCGTTGCTGAATCAAGTGTCCAATTACAAACAGCAGACGGCAGCACTGTTGCTCCAAAACAGTTCGAACCAGTCAACACAGCAACAACTAGCGTAGCTCTTGCTGAAGAATTGTTTGCAGTAGCAGATGGACCAATTAAAGAGATCATCGAAGTTGATGACCCTGTCTTTTCTCAAAAAATGATGGGTGAAGGATACGCGATCGAACCTTCAAACAACAATGTGTATGCACCTGTCAGCGGAAGAGTCACTAGCGTTTTTGAAACACAACATGCTATCGGTATCTTAAGTGCTGCAGGCCTTGAAGTCCTTGTTCATATGGGACTTGATACGGTTGAGTTAAAAGGAGCACCTTTCACTATACACGTGAAAGAAGGCGACCTTGTCACACCAAATACACGTTTAGCTGAAATGGATCTAGCTGCGGTTGAGCAAGCAGGGAAAAAGACAGATATCCTTGTTGTTCTAACTAACGATGAAAAAGTAGCTGGATTATCACTCGATCGAACAGGACTTGCCCGCCATGGTGAACAAGTCGGTAAAGCAAAGATCAAGTAAGACAAAATGAGCCAGATAACCTCTGCATAACGAGGTTACTTGGCTCATTTTTTTGGTTCTATACTTTTTGATGTTGGTGAAGTTCGCCGATATTTTTTATGATTCAAAAGTTTAGAAAAGATAGCTTGAAATTCTTTAGAATGAATTTGACATCTATATGCAACAAGGACTAATCTATGAAAATAAAATACGTAGCACACAGAATGCACCACATATCGTGAGTTTTATACAAATTTGCATCAATACGATTTGACGAATAGCCATTATTCCAATAATTTCTCATTACCACTATCCTTTGATAATGAGTCCTTAGATATCATATATTCAGTTTTTTAGCTAACGCTTCAGTCATCGTTTTCGAAAAATTAATGCCTTCATTTGTCGCTCTAACATTTAGCCAATGTGGAATCTTTATCGTCTTTTTATCAAGTTTTACATCTTTTAAGTAGTCATCTAACTCCACTGACACTAATGTAGCAAACTCCGTCTCAGGATCATAGGAAATTTCCTTCATAGTACTTGGCTCAGGTAAAGGAAGATTACGCTCTACCAAATCACCAAGCATTATGCCAAGAGCATCCGAAGCGACTTCCAGCCCTTCTAAAATAGTTTCAGCTTGAGTCACTGCACCTTCCACATCTGGAAAATAAATACCATACCCCACGGGATCTTTTTCAAAAATAGCTGGATATACTTTTTTCATAAGATCTCCCCCTCTTTCTGATAGACACAGTGAGCTTATAAGCCCACTGCCTTTCGGACAGTATTTTCTACTCGTTGTGATAACTCTTTTGAATGACAGGTAAGAATGACCGGGCGCGGAAAATTCTCTTTGATAAATTTCCTGTGAGAACCCTTCCCACCTTTCACTTCGACAAAGCCAGCTTCTTTGAGTAATTTTTCTGCCTCTCTAATTGTCATGGGCATGCGCACTACCTCCTGACATAAACATTATAGCACGTACAGGACGTACTGTTAAATTTTTTCTCCAAATCATCGGCTTTAGATATTGCTATTTCTGTCAAAATCCCTAATACAGCACCATACATTTCAATACTGTTTGTTATACATTTTCTATAGCCCTTTTTACAGAAGGGTATCTCCTATTTTTTGATATAGTGGAGGCTGGGACAGAAGTATTTAGCTCCGAAAAATAAGAAGAAATAAACGAATATGGAACAAATCTAAAAATCAGGTTTTTCGGAAATTTCAAAAAAAAAACGAGCAATACAAAAAGCGTATTGTTCGTTTTTCTCTCCAATTTATCAAACCTAAACGACTTTTGTCTCGACCTCGTCTAATTTATTCCAAAATTTCTCACTACCACTATCCTTTGACAATGAGTCTTTTTTAGTTTCAGTTAAATTTTTTCAGCGCTTGATTGACGGCACCAATGGGAAATCCCACAATACTGTAATAGTCGCCATTAATTGCTTTGACAAATGCACCAGCCAGGCTTTGGATACCATATGCGCCTGCTTTATCAGCATAATCACCAGTTGCTAAGTAAGCAGCGATCTCTGCATCTGTTAGATCGTAGAAAGTAACTGCCGCATGTGCTAAGATTTTTTCTTCTTTTTGATGATTTGTTAGAACGACTGCTGTATAGACATCATGGGTGGTGCCACTTAGTTTTCGAAGCATCTCTTGCGCTTCTTCCTCATTCTCAGGCTTACCCATGATCTCGTCTTCAAGCACCACCGTCGTGTCGCTTGCAATGACCAATGTATCTGGTAATTGTTTACTTTTCACAACCTTCGCTTTTTCAAGAGCCATTCGTTGTACATATTGTTTAGGGTTTTCCCCTTCAAATGGCGTTTCATCGATATCAGCAGGTTGAACCTCGAATGTGGAAATCAATCGTCCCAGTAATTCTTTTCTTCTTGGTGACTGTGAAGCCAAAACAACTTTCATCTGTTTCTCCTCTTCCCCTTAATGTGGATCTTGGATTCTTTTGAACATTCTTTCCATATCTGAATTAGTAAAGTGGATCAGTACTGGTCTTCCATGTGGACAATTAAACGGATTTTCACATTGGGCAAGATCGTTCAACAGTACCCTAGCCTGTGCTTCATTTAGATAATGGTTCGCTTTGATCGATCGTTTACAACTCATCATGATTGCTGTCGCCTCACGAAATTTCTTCACACTAACCGTTCCAGTGGACAATAACATATCGATCATTTCTCGAATGATCGCTTCTTCCTCCCCGTTTGGATACCAAGTTGGGTGTGCACGAACAATAAAACTATTTTGGCCAAATTCCTCTAAATAAATCCCGACTTCTTCAAGTACAGGTTTCTGCTCTTTTAATTTTAATGCGTCGCTATTCGGGTAATCTAAAACAAAAGGAACAAGCAGTTCTTGAAGATCATCTGTGACTTCCCCGATTTTTTCCCGGAAATATTCATATTTGATCCGTTCCTGAGCGGCATGTTGGTCAATGATATAGAGTCCTTCTTTGCTTTGAGCAAAGAGATATGTTCCATGCATTTGTCCAAAATATTCCAACTGAGGAAAACGTTGTGTTGCCTTTTCAGTCTCGAGTTTTTGGATTGCTTGCTCCAATCCACGATCTTTTTTCCCTAGATCAAATTCTGGATGTAAAGCTAATTCTTCCTCGTACACAGTTTCCGCTACATCTTGACTAGGAACTTCTTGTTCTAAAAAGTTACCCACAGTGGATAACTCATCTGCAGACTTATCCACTATTTTTTCTACAAAGTTATCCACAGTATCACCAGGTTTATCCACCGTTTTTTCCTGTTTTTCTGGATAATTCCCTGTTTCTTCAGAAAATCTCTCATTGTTTTCAACACTTTCCACAGAGTTATCAACAGAATCGTTCACAACTGGACTCTTTTCCTCAGAAACATAGAATGCACCTGTCGCTTGATCGTAACCCAAACTTTGCGGGGTTTTTGGTTTCTGCTCTTCAAACGCATAAGATAAATCAATCTCGATTTGTTCAGCTTTTGGTTGATCCGGTACTTTTTTCTTAAATCTTAAATTGTCTGCAGCACTAGGAATCAAGTTTTCTTGTGATAGTGCTGTTTGGATCGCCTGAGCAATCAAATCTGTCAGTTCTTGTTCTTTGGATAAACGGACTTCTTGTTTTGTAGGATGGACATTGACATCGACTAATAACGGGTCCATTTTGATTTCTAAAACAGCAATTGGAAAGCGGCCAACCATCAGTTTCGAGCCGTAACCTGCCACGATTGCTTTGTTTAACGAAAAATTCTTGATGAAGCGGCCATTGATGATCGTCGATAAATAATTTCGGCTTGCACGAGTAACTTCTGGCAAGGAAACATACCCAAAGACTTCAAAATCTAAATCGTTCGCTTCGATTTTCAACATTTTTTTTGCTGTAGCTAATCCATAGATCCCCGCAATCGTTTGTTTTAGATCTCCATTTCCTGCTGTTGCCAACATTTTATTGCCGTCGTGGACTAAACGAAATGCAATCGTGGGATGGCTTAAAGCTAAGCGATTGACGATATCGCCAATATTGGCTAACTCCGTATGCAATGTTTTTACATATTTTAACCGTGCAGGTGTATTGAAGAACAGATTGTCAACGGTGATTTTTGTTCCTTGTCTTAGCGGCGCCGGGCGATGCTCTATTACTTCTCCGCCCTTCAATTCTAAGTAGGTTCCTTGTGGTTCGTCTTGGTTTGCTGTCTCAATCGTAAGCAACGATACGGATGCAATACTAGGAAGCGCCTCTCCGCGAAAACCTAACGTACGGATACGGAAAAGATCATCACGACTATGGATCTTACTTGTAGCGTGGCGTTTGAACGCATTTTCCACATCTTCAGTCAAAATACCTTCGCCATTATCAATGACTTGGATTTTTTTCAAGCCTGCTTCTTCAACTAAAATATCAATTTGCGTACTTCCGGCATCAATGGCATTTTCAACGAGTTCTTTTACCACGGATGCTGGCCGTTCGACAACTTCACCAGCTGCGATCTGATTGGCTAATCGTTCCGATAGTTCCTGAATTTTTGCCATCTCAACGCCTTCTTCCTATAGTTGTTTTTTTAGTTCGTATAATTGATTCAATGCATCCATCGGCGTCATTTCTAGAAGGTTCATTTGTTTTAAAGCGGTGATGACAGCTGTTTCTGATTCACTTAATTCACTGAACAATGAAAGTTGTTGTGTTTCTGCTGGCTCTTCTTGTAGCGTGTCAGCTTCTGGATACGAGATTTCTTTGCTTGATGCCGCTTCAACTTCGACAGCAACTGAATGATGGATAGTATCGCCTGCTTCTAGCGTTTCTAAAATTTTGGCTGCCCGCTCTAATAATTTAGGAGGTAAGCCAGCGATTTTCGCTACGTGGATCCCATAACTTTTGTCTGCAGGTCCGTCCATCATCTTGTGGAGGAAGACCACTTCCCCTTCTTTTTCCACCGCACCCACGTGGACATTCTTCAACTGAGGTAATTCTTGGTCTAAAACAGTCAATTCATGGTAGTGCGTAGAGAACAATGTCTTTGCCTGTACGTTTTTGTGGATATACTCAATGATTGCTTGGGCTAATGCCATACCATCATACGTTGCCGTTCCTCGACCTAACTCGTCAAATAGAATCAAGCTATTCGGTGTAGCATGGAGCAATGCTTGGTTCGCTTCCATCATTTCAACCATGAATGTACTTTGGCCAGCAATAAGATCATCACTTGCCCCGATACGAGTAAAAATCCGATCGAATACTGGTAGGATAGCTTTTTGCGCGGGTACGAAACAACCCATTTGTGCCATTAGAACAGTCAATGCCAACTGCCGCATATACGTACTTTTACCTGACATATTTGGTCCTGTTATCAACAAGATCATTTCATCTTCTGCCATCTCCACACTATTCGGGATGTACTCTTGATGTCCTAAAACTTTTTCGACTACTGGATGGCGTCCTTCTTGAATCACCAGTTCATGACGGTTTGTAACCATTTCAGGGCGCACATATTGATAGCGTTCACTGATAGTAGCGAAGCTTTGCAAAACATCTGCTGTACTAATAGCCTTGGCAAGTGTTTGTAATGGTTGGATGGCTTTTTTCACTTCTTCTCTTACTGCCAAAAACAACTGATATTCTAAATCTACTGATTTTTCTTCTGCTTCAAGAATCTGTGTTTCTAATTCTTTCAATTCAGGGGTTATGAAGCGCTCTGCATTCGCTAGTGTTTGCTTTCTTTCATACTTTTCTAGTTCAGTGTTCGCAAGATTGGCTTTCGTGATTTCAATATAATACCCAAAAACGCGGTTGAAACCAACTTTTAAGTTTTTGATCCCTGTATTTTGTCGTTCTCTTGCTTCTAACTCTGCTAGCCATTGCTTACCGTTTTTCATTGCTGAACGATAGGCATCCAATTGTTCATTGAATCCATCTTTAATGACATTTCCTTCAGTGATCTGTAAAGGAGGTTCATCTTGGATCGCTTGATCGATCAGGCGTACTAATTGGTCCATCGGTTGCATTTCTTTTAATAGTTCTGTCCACTGTCCTTCATTGATGCCTTCAATCAACTGACGAAGTAACGGTACTTGTTCTAATGAAGTTTTCAATTGGATCAAGTCACGCCCATTGACATTCCCGAAAGCCACTCTTCCTGCTAGGCGTTCTAAATCATAGACTTTCGTCAAGGCACTTTGAAGATCCAATCTTTCAAAATAACTATTTAAAAGTGAATCTACCATGTCCTGACGTGCGTTGATTTGCTTCAACTGGATCAAAGGACGATCTAGCCATTGTTTCAACAGACGACCACCCATAGCTGTTTTTGTCTCATCCAGCAACCATAAGAGTGTCCCATGTTTCTTGCCTGTCCGAATAGACTGACTTAGTTCCAAGTTGAATTTTGAATAGTAGTCCATCTTTAAATAATGATCGGGTTGATATTCTACCGCTTTTTGGATGTGCGAGAGACTTCTTTTTTGTGTAACTGCTAAATAAGTCAATAATTTGCCAGTCACTTCTTTTTCAAGCGGGTCATTCAATTCACTTGTCAAAAAACTAAATTCCGCATTTTCTTCACTTGTTTCTTGTTTTGAAAAAACTAAACCTAGACGATTCTTCAATTGTTCAGAAAGTGTTTCGCTGATTTCATTTCCCAGAACAAGTTCTTTGGTCTGCAAAGCAGAAGTTTCATTTAAAACAGCTTCCTCATCATGTAAATGGGCTGTTTTTAATTCTCCCGTACTCAAATCAACATAGGCAAAACCAAAATCAGTTCCATCATTCACTACAGCTGTCAAGAAATTATTGTCTTTAGCCGAAAGACCTTTACTGTCCATGACTGTTCCTGGAGTGACCAATTGGATCACTTCACGTTTGACCATTCCTTTAGTTGTCTTGGGATCTTCGACTTGTTCACAAATTGCCACTTTATAGCCTTTTTCGATCAGAATATCGATATACCCTTGGGCTGCATGGTGTGGCACGCCACACATCGGAATCGGATCATCTGCATTTCGGTTACGACTCGTTAACGTCAATTCTAAAATTTGCGATGCTTTGATAGCATCTTCATAAAATAATTCATAAAAGTCACCCAAACGATAGAACAAAAAAGCATCTTGGTATTGAGCCTTGATGCTTAAATATTGTTCCATCATCGGAGTATTCTTAGTTTTTTGAGGCATGCTCTTCCTCCTCTATCCATTCATTGATTTCCTCTTGGATCATCTTCGTCAAATGTTGCAAAAGGTCGTTTGCTTCAACCAATTGATGGCGGTAAGCCAAGACAAGCGGATGCTGATCCATTGTTTCAGTCAGCTCATTCGCTCGTGCAATCGCTTCTTTTTCCGCTTCTTTCTTGCCATAATGTGCAAAGTTCACTGCTTCTTTTTGTGCTTTTTGGATTTCTTCTGTAAGTTGCGTTAGATAGTGATTCTCTTGTACTTTCATTTCTAGTTCTTTGTAGCGGATGATTACTTCATTCAGACTTAATTGTTCCATAAGCTTGTCTGCTTCTTTTTGAATGTTCGCTTCTTTTGGCAATATTCGCTCACTCTCTATTCTAAAAATGGCCGGTCTTCATTGATTTGGATCAACTCGATCGTTTTTGCTTTTCCAGTCACATCATCGATCTCTAACAAACAACCGCTCAAAAGCCCTCTGCCGTTTTCTACCACTTCAAAACGTTTAGGTAGGGCAGTTAGGAACTTCTCGATAACAGGTTCACGTCGCATCCCTAAGATTCCATCATACGGACCAGTCATACCAACATCAGTTAAATAAGCTGTCCCCTGAGGCAAGATACGCGCATCGTTCGTTTGCACATGGGTATGTGTTCCAACGACTGCGGAAACTTTTCCATCTAGGAACCAACCCATTGCTTGTTTTTCACTAGTTGTTTCCCCATGAAAATCAACAAAAATAATTGGCGTTCTTTTTCTTGCTTCTTCGATCAATTCGTTCATTTTACGGAAAGGGTCATCTAGATCCACCATAAAAGAACGAGCTTGCATATTGATAACTGCTAATTCAAGCTGGTTGACTTTGACAAATACTATCCCTTGTCCTGGTGTTCCTTCTGGGAAATTAGCTGGACGTACCATTTTTTTTGCTTGGTCAATAAACTCAAAAATATCTCTATTGTCCCATGTATGATTCCCCATAGTGACCACGTCTACACCATCTTGTAAGAACTTCTTATAGATTTTTTCTGTGATCCCTCTTCCAGCAGCTGCGTTTTCCCCGTTGACAATCGTCACCTGTGGTCGAAATTTTTTCTTTAATCGAGGAAGATACTCTGTAATCATTTCTCGCCCCATTGAACCTACTACATCACCAATAAATAAAACCCGCACACTTTTTCCTCTTCTCTTTTAACGTCACTTTATATTATAGTTGTTTTATAGAAGAAAGAAAAGAGGCTGAAACAGATGTGTTTCACTCCAAGTGCTTTTGGTTTGTTTATGTAGGAACTGCTTATGCTCCCGCAGTTTATTTGTATTTAGAACATGACCCCCATTCTTTTAGTTCTCTCCATTCAATGATCCTTCACTCCTAGTAAAAATCATATGATCGTGTGTTGCCATAATTGAATTTTCTATGCTACTTTTACCTTCTGAAAACAAAGTAAAAAATGCTAAGAAGACCAAAGTCATAGTCTTCTCAGCATCACTATTTTTACCGTTCAAAAAATCCAACAACCAATCATCGGCCTTCTCATACTATTTTTGGTTGTCATTTTCTTCATTACAGTGCTGCAAAAGCCCTAAAAGATCTCATTTCGGCTTTCCCACAACACCTATCCTTTTATCATGGTAACGTCTAAAAGGCAACTTGCTTGCTAAAGCTTGTAAAATTGTAGTAGATAAAATCAACCCCATTCCCACCAAAGAAGACCAATCAAATAACGTGTTCAAGAATAAAACAGATAAAAAAGTGGCCGTTAACGGTTCAAACGAACTCAACAAACTTGTCGTAGTGGGATCGATAAACTGCAAACTTTTGAGATAAAATAAATAAGAAAACAACGTACCAAAAATAATAATAAAGGCCAAAGAAAGAATACTCGATCTTGATAAATGCAGCGGCCACTCCCGTAAAATAAACGGCAATAGAGCAATTCCAGCCGCTAACATTGCCAAGCCAGTTACTAAGGTAGCATCATACGTCCGCAAAAGGGTTCTCGGTAATAAGGTGTATAAAGTTGCCGCAATCCCAGCCATGATCCCCCAAAAAACCGCCCAAGGGGATAAAACGAGTTGATTCAAACTACCATGTGTCACCAATAGAAAGGTCCCTGCAATCGCTAAAACAATCGATAAGAGATCAATTCGTCGCGGAGCTGTTCTCTGACGTATCGAATAATAAAGCAGAATAAAAACCGGGTTTAGAAACTGCAGAATAGTGGCGGTCGGGGCATTACCCAAGCGGATCGCCATAAAATAAGTAAATTGCGATGGCACAACACCAGCAAAACCAAACAACAACACATGACCTATATCTTTCGGCCGACTGAACAGTTGAGTTAACTGTTTTCGTTGCGTAAAAAAAGCCCATAACGACAATAAAAAACCGGCACCTAACAACCGCAAACCAACAATACATTCCGTACTAACAGCATTTTTTGCAAAAAAGTATTGGGCAACACTCCCAGATGATCCCCATAAAATCGAACCACTGATTACATAAATAAACCCCCGTAGACGTACAGACAAACCCTTTTCCCACCTTCACTAAAACATTTAGTTAAAAGAATACACCAGCTTTCTTCATATATCAATTTGAAAAAGTAAATTTATTCAGCGTCTACTACCGAGAAAACGGTTAACATACAGCAACACGCAAAAAAGCTTAAACTAAACGATCAGCTTGCCAAAAATACTCGAAGAAATCCAGCTTATAACCCTATGACTGAGGTCGTTCCAGAAGTGTTTTGCTCTGAGATATCAAGCTGATTTTCTTCTTCCGTCACCGTTTATTCTTGTTTAAAACCTGAGTCAAAAGTATCTATTTGGTCCCCTTTCTTATTGTGGAAAGAATGTGGGACAAATCTAAAAATTAGTTTTATCACAGACTCTCGAATAAGCAGCGTACAAAAGCCAGGTTTTTGGAAAGATCAAAAAAAAGAGAATGAGACAAAAGTAAGAAACACTTTTGTCTCATTCTCTAAAAACGAATAAACGGTGGGAATAGACTAAATAAAAGCCAATTCTTTCAACGCTTTCCAAATACCATCTTGGTCATTTGTATCTGTGACTATTTTTGCTTCTGCTTGGACTTCCGGCGCAGCATTTCCCATTGCTACTCCGATTCCTGACATACGCAACATTTCTCGGTCATTTTGTCCGTCACCAAAACTAATGATATCTTCTTGCGTAATACCGACTTGATCAGCTAAATGTACGATCGTCGCTGCTTTTGAACCGTCATGAGGAACAACGTCTACACTATTTTCATGCCAACGTACAAAACGGATCTTATCATAATCAGCAAAACGATCATCATAGGTTTTATCAAAAAAGGCTAAAGCTTGGTAAATCTCTTGTTCCTCGACAAAATACTGATCCAACTCAGGCAAAACGGCGCCAAATGAATGCATTGCCTCTTCCATTACTCCGACATGATTCGAAGAAGAGCGCTTGATATTATCTAGACTAACAAATGCCGTATCGATATTCTCACTATGTGCTTCTTCGACAAAGCGGTCTAACTGTTCACGATCCAAAAGGTTTTTGTAGACTTGTTCATGATCTAAAAAACCTGCGGCTCCATTACATAAAATATAGTTGGTAAAATCTAAGTCACGGATCACTTCCTGTGCATGGAAACGACTACGTCCCGTAGCAATCGTCACTAAATGACCTGCTTTTCGTAATTTATCGAGCGCTTCTCTCGTGCTATCTAGTGCTTGTTTATTCGTGTCCAACAATGTTCCGTCAATATCAAATGCAAATAGTTTGCGTTTCATTTTTTGTCGTCTCTCTTTCTTATAAATACTTGCTTGCTTCTCTTGTTGCCAAAGGACTCAAGTCTTTTGCTAATTGTTCTCTTACCCAATCTGCGTCTGTTTTACTATAATCCCTTAAAGCCCACCCAATTGCTTTTTGGATAAAAAACTCATTGGTCATACGGTCGGCTTCGATTGCTTTTGCAAGTAGCTGTGTCTCCGTTTTTTCTTTAAAACCTAATTGTAGCGTAATAGCGATACGCCGCAACCAAAAATCATCTTGTTGCGCAAAAACAACAAAAACTGATTCCAGTTGCTCTAGATGGTGAAGGCACCATGTACTGTAAACTTTCCGCCATAGATCAATACTGTCCCACCATTCTTTTCTTTCTACAAGCATTATCAATGCCCGCAACTCATCAAAAGTAAAACGTTGAACGTTACGTTGGACTAAATCGATGGCTAAATACTGATACTCTCTTTCGATTTGACCATAATAATAGTCAGCCAAAGCAATAATTTCTGAAGCAGATAGGCATTTACTATCAAGCAACAATTTTTTTTGCAGATTTGCTCGTTCTGGTTTCGGCACACCGGCAAATAAAAACTGATTACGCATATAGTCTTCCATCTGTTTAGCTTTCTCTTCATTTTTTGGAAAAACAAGCATCTCCAATTTCCCTCCTCCTTTTGAAGGGGTCAGTCCACATAAGCCGATTTAGACTGATTCAACCAAGCGTACCCTAGCCCCATGACTAGTCCGCCTCCTATATAATTTCCAAGCAAGGCAAACAATAAATTATGTACGATGTTGCCTAGCGTCATCGCATCCATTTGTCCACCTGAAGCAAAGAAAGCCAATGTAAAAGCAGGGAAATTCGCAATCACGTGTTCATAACCTAAAAATGAGAAAATGAAAATAATGAACACAACCGTTAATACTTTACCTGCATCATCCTTCATACGCATACTGATCAAAACAGCTGTATTGACTAGGATATTTGCAAACATTGCTTCCACCAAAATCGTCATCGTTGGCTTTGTCAGTTTCGTTGCAACTGATTCTAACATATAATTGTCCAATGCCAAACTTTGAAATGGCGAAGTAGCAGAAACCAAAAATCCAAACAACAAGCCGCTGATCAGATTAAACAAAATACAAGTAAATAAAATTTTTAGTGCTTTCGATAGATTCAAGCGCTTACGATAAACACCAACTGTCATATAAAGCATATTTGAAGTCCCTAACTCTGCATTCATGTACAAAATCATTACCAAACCCCAACTAAACATAAATGCGTAAAGGATCTTCCCAAGTCCGTGAGCGATTGCTTCGCCTTTCATTGCGATTGCAAAAGCCACAGCTGTTCCTAATGTTAAAAATAAACAAGCAAATATGGCGCGTAGTGCATAACGTGCAAAACTATTGTCGAACAAGTCGACTTTCTTTTCGATCGAGGCATCGATCTTTTCAAACAACGGTGATACTGGGTTCATCTCTTTTCTCCTTTGATTTGTTCAATTATTTTCATGCTTTTGGCATATACCTCCTTATTTTATAGAGTGCGGAAGCGTTTGTAAAGCGTTTTTAGAAGCTTTTTCCCTTGACATCACCAAGTGATTTCCTTTATACTGGAATTTGTGTAAAATAATGCAGCAGAAGAATAATAATACGTCCCTAGTTCGTTGCCCCGATTCGGGTTCAATTGTGTAACCGCGGCTGCAAAGGTGAAGATTGAAGAACGGACTACACGATTATGAATTTTTCATCGGATTATTTTACTCCAAAAACTACATTTATTTATTGGAGGAAATTTTAATGTCTCGTTATACAGGACCATCATGGAAAATTTCTCGTCGCCTAGGTATTTCATTATCAGGCACAGGAAAAGAATTAGCACGTCGCCCTTACGCTCCAGGTCAACATGGACCAAACAGCCGTGGCAAACAATCAGAATACGGTATGCAATTAACTGAAAAACAAAAACTACGTCATATGTACGGAATGAACGAACGTCAATTCCGTAACTTGTTCGTTAAAGCTAGCAAAATCAAAGAAGGTAAACACGGGGTTAACTTCATGATCTTACTAGAACAACGTTTAGACAATGTTGTTTATCGTTTAGGTCTTGCAACTACTCGTCGTCAAGCACGTCAATTAGTTAACCATGGCCACATCACTGTTGATGGCAAACGCGTTGATATCCCTTCATACCACGTTGAAGTGGGTCAAGTGATTTCAGTTCGTGAAAAATCACAAAATATCGTAACAGTTAAAGAAGCTGTTGAAGCAACTGTTGGACGCCCAGCATTTGTAAGCTTTGACGCTGAAAAATTGGAAGGTTCATTAACTCGTTTACCAGAACGTGACGAACTATATCCAGAAATCGACGAAGCACTTGTCGTTGAATACTACAACCAAAGCCTATAATTTCAAAAGTTTTGGTTTACAAGCCCACTACCACATCGGTAGTTGGGCTTTTTTATTTAGAGGTTGTGAAAAAGCCCGTTCAGCTCCGCCGACAATAAGAATGGATTTTTTGAAACAGCTTCTCATGTTTTAAAAAATTCAGACTTATTTCAAGGAGGTGGCTTTTGAACACCGTGGAAGAGGTTGTGAAAAGAGCGCTTTAGCTTGAGCATTAGAGAAGAAAAATAGAAAATAGCTCCCCATATTTTTTATTTTTTTGAGCTAATGCCGAAAGTCAGCTCTTTGAACACCGTAGATAGAGGTTGTGAAAAGAGTGCTTTGGCCTGAGCAATAAGGAGGAAAATCTCGAAACAGCTTTCCATGTTTTGAGATTTTTTGACTTATTGCCGAAGGTCAGCTCTTTGAACACCGTAGATAGAGGTTGTGAAAGAAGCGTTTTACTCTAAGCAAATAAAGCAGAAATTTCAAAATTAATTCTTCATATTTTGGAAATTTCTGTCTTATCACCTAAATCGAGCTTAAAAAATAAACCGAACAATCCGAGAGTCGTTTTTTGAAGCCCACCCCAAAATGTTTGCTTAAAAAGCTCCTATTTGGGGGAAACGTTCATTTTCTCCAGAGTATTCGGCTTATTTTTTTGTTTAAATAGTTCTGAGTCTGCCTCATTAGTTATGATCAATTTATTTTCATTTTTTCTCTTTACAATTCTATGTATATCACGTACAATTTCGTTAACCTATAAAAAATATAAAGTTAACGAAAAGGAGAGCTTATGACAAAATCTTTGAAAGAACTTATACTTGCGGCTGAATTTGCAGCGATTATCGCTGTCCTCTCTCAATTTACCATCCCCTTAGGTATCATTCCTTTAACAGGTCAAACGTTTGCAATCGGGTTGACCGCCACCTTCCTTGGTAAACGAACAGGAACGGTAGCCGTCTTTATCTACTTATTGCTAGGATTGATTGGCTTACCTGTTTTTTCTGGCATGACTGGTGGGATCGGTGTCCTATTTGGCCCTACTGGTGGATATTTGATTGGGTTTATTTTTCAGACCTTGCTGATTGGTTGGCTGATTGAAAAATGGGGCGAAAATTATCCGCAAGCTTTTATTGCAAATCTCTTAGGTTCTGTGATTGCTTTGATTTTTGGCACATTTTGGTTGAAAATCAGTGGCGGGTTATCGATCCAAACGGCATTTTTAAGTGGGTTCGTTCCCTTCCTACTCCCAGAACTGATCAAAGGAACTGCAGCGGCTTATCTAGGGATCTTATTGAGAAAAAGACTGCACCTGATTACTCGCTCGACTATTGCTTCACCTAAAAAATAACTATTTTCCCCATTACAATAAAAAAATAAGCGGTGCACTACTATTCGACAATCAATGCGGGACAGTAGTGCACCACTTATTTTTATCATGTTCATTCATGCACAAAGCTATACCATTTAATTCACACTTTATTTAGTCAAATCGATTTTTTTACTGATCCAGTAGATGATGACGCCCCCCACAATCATAGAAGCCAATTCGCCTAAAGCAATGACTCCCCAATTAAAGAAAAAGGGTGCTTGATACAATAATTTTAACTGTCCTGCCACTGTAAACATGGAGAATGCAAAAATAAGCGCTGTAATCACCATTTTCAGTTTCATATTTTTTACTCGTTTCGTCACACTATAATTGAGCAATAGGACGATCAGTGTGCTGACACTGCCAACAACGACATCGATCAACCCAAGTGGCGAAGCCAAGTTAGCTAATGCTACACCTAGCGTTACAGCGTAAATATATTTTTTATTATAGAGGGACAGATAATTGAACATTTCTGATAACCGTATTTGGATGGCACCAAAACTGATTACAGACAATACAAGGGTGACTGCTACATATAAACCTGTGACCAAAGCCATTCGCGCAATTTCTGCTGTCGTCCAACGATTTTTTGAGGTTACTTCTTTGTGATCCATTTGTTTTCTCCTTTGCAAGATAATATTCTTGGTAATAACTACGACCAAAGGATGGGAATTTTCTTCCAACTGAAGTGCCGTAGTGTAAGTTTTTTCTGGTCATACTGCCTATACTTTAAGAATAAGTGATCGTATAACCGATAGCTCGTTTGACAATAGCAAACAAAAAAGCTATTTTAAGAGCCAACCACCATCGATCGGAACGATTGCTCCTTGGATATAGCTGGCTTGAGGTGTTGCTAAAAACAACGTCAATTCAGCCACTTCTTCTGGTTTGGCCCAGCGTTTGACTGGCGTTTCATTTGCCACCCATTCTGCCATTTCACCATCTCCTGCAAAATCAGCCGCATTCATTGGCGTTTGGATAGCTCCTGGTGCGATTCCTTTTACGCAAATACCTTGGGAAGCATAGTCGAGCGCTAATTGTTTGGTAAACCCAATAATCGCGTGCTTGGCACTTGTGTAGGCAACACCGCCTCCACCAGCCACGTAGCCAGCGATAGAAGCCATATTGATGATCGTTCCAGAGGTTCGTTGAAGCATCTCTGGAAGTAGCAATTGAGTCAAACGATACATGCTTTTTACATTGACCGCAAATATCCGATCCCACAACGCTTCATCCGTTTCTAACAACGGGTGATAGGCATCAAGTATCCCAGCCGTATTCAATAAAATCTCTACTTCACCGAAGTGACGATGGCAGGTTTCTACCGCTTCTAAAAGTACTTCTTTTTTTGTGATATCTCCCAAATAATACATAAAAGATTCTGGATAACTCGTGGAAAGTTCTCCCATCCCACCATTTTGCTGATCCAGTCCAAAAACTTGGGCGCCTTGCTCTAAAAATGCTTTAGCTTGTGCATGTCCGATCCCCGAAGCTGCACCAGTCACAAAAACAACTTTTTCAACTAGATCTGTATAGTGGTTTTTCATTTTACAATGACCCAGTCATCTGCCAAGATATCGCAAACAGTTGGGGCAAAACTAGAAAATCCTTCGTCGCTAGTTTTGATCAAAAAATAAGGAGTAACGGGACAACCGTCAAATTCATCTCCTGATACAAGAACGACGTAAAGCTCAAAACCACTCCAGCCTTCACGAATCACTTTTGCTCCTTTTTTTACTTCTGGTAATATTTCTTCAAATGTCATTTTCTTCATCTCCTGCGATTATTTTTTTCTTGGATCAGTCTTATCTTTTCAAAAAGTTCAATATAGTCTTTCAATTGTAACTCGCCTGTTACGATAAAGTATTCTAAGTCTGCCCATGGCTTACGGTGAACTTTGCTCGTCGAAAGCAACAAATCGACATCTCTTCCACGATAGTCTGTAGGTAAAAAAAGCAACTGATAGTCATTGCGGAAAAAATTACGTAGCCCCTCTTCGATCAGTTGTTCTTCAAATAACGGAAAATCTGTCATTAGCAAAATCGTTATCTGAGGCAACTGTTGAGTGAATGCGCCCATTGTTTTTAAAACCGTCAGATATCTCCCCATCAAAAAGGAAATATTTTGAAAAGCCGGATGTCGGACTTCTCTACGTTCTACTTCAAAGAATAAATCGAGCCAATGTTTTAATTCCTTGTTTTCAATCACTAGATGGTTCATGAAATCACTGTCGTTGCCATCAATCGTTTCTTTTGCTTCCGGAAAAAGATACGCAAATAAATGGCTACTGAATAAATAGTTTTCTGCTTCTTTAGATAAAGTTTCTGTTGGAAGTCCTTGTTCTGTTTGGTAGAATTCTAGTGCTTCTTTCGCTTCATAAAGTGCAGTATAAGGCGGGGTCTGATATTTTTGGTGGAACGTAAAAATACTGGTACGGATTTCTTCATCCGTATAATATTCTTCTCTTGTCATCAACACTAAAAAAAGTGCGCCTACCTCGTCCTCGTTTTGAAAATAGTTTGGGAATACCGGTTGCATCCACTGACAAAATTGTTTAAATAATGGATTATCTGTAATCAACCGCCGTTTGCGCTTGTTTAAGTCCACATAGTGTTTCTGAGACTTACGCAAAAAGAAGGCTCCCAACATATATTCCAACCTTCGTTTTTTGATTTCATTCAACCGTACATTAAAAAAAGCCATGATTTGTTCTGCGATTTTTTTCACATCTGTTTGGGAAATCGTCGCAAACGGCCAGATCTTTCCACGGAACAACTGCCAAAAAGTCATATGTAAATAGAGCCGAATGATTTCTTCTTCTCCCTGGGCCACATAGTCCCCACGTTGCAAAGAGATACCATAGGCTTTTAATTGTTGTTTCCATTCATTGATTTTTCGGTGAGCAGTTGATTCACTGATGTAATGTTTTTGTGCAAACTGATACATCGTGTGGAAATCTTCAAAAAAAATATCATGCAATAATTGATATTTCAACGTATTTTGCACAAGATAGATGAGAAAACGCTCGTGCTCGATCGAATCTAAGGAATCATGAAAATTATAACCAGCACGGTGGGACTTTACAAACAGAGGTTGTGCTTTCCCACTAAAGTGCTGATAATTTTTAGATAGTTCACTTAAATATTTCGAGACACTGCGTGCATCTAATTGAACTGTTTGCGCAAGCTGCACAGCTGTATGCCATCCATGATCTTCAAAGCTTTCCAGCAGAAGGATTTTATAGTAGAGATCTTTGTCGAATCTCTTTAAATATTCAGATGACAAATACAACTTCACTCACTCCTTTATGCTAGAACGTTGGTTTCATTGTAGCATAAAACAACTGCTTCGACATTAAAACAAGCCAGCAAATGGTTGGAACAATAAAGGTAAGATGAAAACTGTTAGAATACCATTGACGCAGATTGCTAAACCAGAAACGATCCCTTCTATTTTGCCCAGTTCAATTGCTTTAGCTGTCCCGATTGCATGGGAAGTACTCCCTAAAGCAACTCCACGAGCGACAGGACTCTTAATATTGAATATTCGAAAAATATGTGTGGCAATCAATGAACCAAAAATACCTGTTGAAACAACGATGGCAAGTGTGACTGCATTTACCCCGCCCATACTATGAGAAAGATCCACTGATATTGCTGTAGTTACTGATTTTGGCAATAATGAAATAACCATATCTTTCTTTAATGAAAAGAAATAGCCGATACCTACGCTGACCAAACAATTGGCAACGATCCCGGCGATAATGGCTGCCAGGACTGAAAAAACATTTTCCTTCAATAAATGAAAGTTCTTGTACAACGGAATGGCTAATGCTACTGTCGCTGGTGTAATCAGCATCGTCAAAAAGCTGCCACCGACATTGTAGTCTTGATAATCGATACCAGAAAAATGTAAAAATAAAATGATTACGAGGATCGATAAAACTAATGGATTGATGATTGGTAATTTATATTTGCGCAAAAATTTATCGGATAGAACATACACACCTAAAGTGACACTTAAACCAAACAAAGGATTACGGAAAAATTCAGTCAATTTGTTGTTCCTCCATCTCTATTTCTGGATCATTTGCTTTTCGTTTCTTCGTGACATATCGGACGATTGCTTCAACACCTTCTGCAGTTTTTCCTGCTACGACCATTGTCACTACGGAACAAACGACAACAGCACCAAGCAAAATAGGCCAGATCGTTGCAATATCGTCAAAATAATCAAGTAAGCCCACTCCAGCAGGTACAAAAAGGATCGTTAAGTTATTCAACAAAAAATCACCTGTTGCTCCTAATCTTTCAGGATTTACCAAGTGCATCTCAAATGCCAAAAACAGGAATAAAATGCCAAGGATACTTCCGGGAATAGGTAGATGCGCAAAAACTCGTGTCGCTTCTCCTAATACAGAAAAAAATGTAATGATAAAAAACTCTTGAAAAAATTTCATATATGAAACACTCCTTATGTCTTGTTTTCATTTTACTAACAAACTTTTTCTGAAAGTTTCAAAACATGCTGTTTCTAAGCAACAACATTTGAAAAAAATACTTGTTTTTTTTTGGTATATTTATAATTAAGGTTGGTGTTTTGCGAGAAAGTTTCGAACGTTGATTTTTGGAAGTTGGTCTGATTTCTTTCATACATAGAAATCGCATTTTTAATCTGCACTTATTGCGACCACGGAAGAAAAGGACAGGCGAAACACTGCACCTATTGTGTTGATGTTTCTTTTTTTTTGCATTTTTATAATATTTTGGAGGTATATATGGATTACTCACTTATGACACGTCTAGCGGCGGAAATGATTGGTACAGCCTTATTGATCGTTCTAGGAAACGGTGCTGTAGCTAACGTAGATTTAAAAGGAACGAAGGGTTACGGAAGTGACTGGATGTTGATAGCTGTAGGTTATGGCTGTGGGGTTATGATCCCAGCAATGATCTTTGGCGGAATCAGCGGAAACCACATCAACCCAGCATTCACAATCGCTCTTGCATCAAACGGCTTATTCCCTTGGTCAGAAGTTTTACCTTATATTGCAGCTCAATTAGTCGGTGCCGTAATTGGTCAATTGATCGTTGTAGCTTGCTACAAACCATACTATGACCAAACAGATGATGTAAACCATGTTTTAGGTACATTCTCTACTATCAATAGTGTTGGTTCTAAATTCAATGGTTTCGTCAATGAATTCTTTGGTTCATTCGTTTTATTCTTTGGTGCCCTAGGTATCACTAAAGCACCATTCTTCCAAGATAACCTTGGTACAGCTCATTTAGCACTTGGTTTCTTAGTTTGGACATTAGTTGCTTCTCTTGGAGGTCCTACTGGTCCTGGATTGAACCCAGCCCGTGACTTTGCTCCACGTCTGGTACATGCTTTATTACCACTTAAACACAAAGGCTCATCACAATGGGGTTACGCTTGGGTGCCAGTTGTTGCACCGATTTGTGCCGGTATTGTTGCAGTCTTCTTATACAAATTCATCTTTATGGCTTAATCAAAGTCAAGCAGAAAACTGGATGCGAAAATTCGCACCCAGTTTTCTTTTTTTTGGAAAAATATATTCTGTTTACTCTTTTGAGTATGGAATAATACAGTAACAAAGTAAGAAAAAAAGAAGCAATTGAAACCAAGATTCCGACTTATTCTCAAAGAAAGGTGCAGTCACTCATTTCAACTACCCTCTACCACTAAAAATTAACGAAGGAGCGTTATCATGGCAATAACTGACTATACTGAAAGTGAACGAAAAGCTGAACTTTTAGCCTTACTTCTTGCATTAAAAGAAAATGGTTCGTATCATTCGACAGGTTCGGATGGCAAGATACTTTATACGTTACTATTTACGACATATCAGAAAATGATTGCACAAGATCAACAAAATTTTTTTATACCCAAACAACAGCAATCTGCTATCTCCACCTCTTTACAAAATACCATTGATTTTTATCAATCTGCTAAACAAGGCGAGATCAAACAATTACTGGAAAACCTAAAGCCTGATGATCGTACCTCCTTCATGATCCTTCCCATCCAATTTTTGACAGAAGGAGAACAGAAACACGCGGCTGGATTACTTATACATAGACACAATGATCAGTATGTCCTTTCCATATTAGACAAAGCACGTTTTTTTCAACAACGGACTGGCAGCTATCTCACGATCCCTGAGAAAAATATAGAAAAGTTCAGTGAACTACTTTTAGATAGTAAAAACTCTGATGAGATCTACAGAAATAGCCCTACTGTTAGCTATGATAGGTGGTCGAATTATGGGATTTTAAAAGCCTTTACTACTCTTTCAAATGAGCCTCAAGCAAAAGACTTAAAAATAAACCTAAGTAGACAAATCGAAGGAAATTGTATTATAGCTGGTGTCGATGCAGCTTTCAAAACAGCTTTGTACCATTGTCATACAGATATTTTTCAAACTATCGATACGCGTAAAGAAAAGCTTACACCAAAATACAATGTAAAAGAGAATGCTACATTTCAGATGCGTCGACGCTTCCTCCATGCCTTAAAGGGCAATGATCACAATGAAAATAAAAAATTAGATCGTATTTTTTCTTATTATGAAGAAAGGAAAAAAATGAAAAAGAAACTCTTAAAGCTTAACAAAACATGGAAAAATTCAAGAAATCCACTTCTTAAGCTAATCTATCATCTGAAAAAAACCAGTATCCAAAAAAAACAGTACACCATTCATCATGGATTTAACAATATGATGAAACGCGATTTCTCTATTGTCCCTTTAAATGGCCTTCCAAAAGCAAGAGTTCAAAATCTTATAAAAGAAGACTATCAAAAAACGGCAATCGCAGAACTATACGCAAAAGTATCGCCATCAAAATTGACTTATATCCAAAAATCTAAAAAAAAGGATTCTCTTTCTCGTTGACTTCAACTGAAAAATGACTGTTATTTTGTATGGGATCAATACAAAATAACAGTCATTGCTTTTTCAAATTCTTCATGTAAATGTTTCGTACGATACGCGCTGAACTCCGAATCATGCGCACGCAATAACGTTCGCAATTTCATTGGATTGTAGCTGTCAACCAAGTGATTCATCAAAACGAAGTCTCTCGTCAGTTGCCATTCATAATAATACCCAAATGGCCGGCAACTATATGTCGCGCCACCAATGACTTTGTCGACAAACCTGCGATGTGTATGTCCAAAGACCACATGTGTGATATTGTCATACTGATCCATTAAATCACCCAATGACTCTGACCCTAAAAAAGCATTTAGATCATTCCAACGTTCATAGGGAGCTGACTGATACACTATAAAGTCTTTTTTAGGAACAAAATGCGTAGAAAAAATCACCTTTAACTGTTTGGCAGAAAGGATATCCAACAGATTTTTTGTTTCTTGAAGCAAGCGATCATTCACTTCAAGATCCGTCCCTTCTCGCTGAATAAACCGATCATACCAGTAAAGTTTCTTCATTCGAACGATGGCATCCAACTCTTTCAATTCAGAAAAACGATAATCATACCAACCGTTCATTCCTACTAAAACTAGTTTCTCATTAAGAGGAATATAGCGTTCATTCAGAAAATGCGCATCTGGAAAATGATTCATCATTTCCTCGCCATTGACATCAGCTAATTCATGGTTGCCAAAATGAAAGGTCGTCGGCAAGCCTTTTTTTGCAAAATATTCCACAACAGCTAAACAACGATCTACTTTGTTCGCTACATCACCTGCCAAATGAAGGCGCGTGATTTCTTTTTCTTTTAATACTTGCCATAGGATCAGCAATTCATTTTCGCTAAACTTGTTGATGTCAACATGCAAATCACTGATGATCGCTAACTTTCCCATTTTACGACTACCTTCTGTTCTCTTCTTAGTCTCTATGAAGCATTTGTAAATTCCCTTTTAATAAACCACTTGGACCCTTTAATTGAAGACTATTATACGTTGGTTCCACTGCAATTGTTGTAGGGTCATCCATATACATCAAAGCACTTTTTTTCATTCGGATCGGACCAACTGTGGTTTCCGCTGTTTCTGAATATAAACTCAAATCTTTGTCCGTATCCTTTTTGACAATCAATAAACGAAAGGACGTATCGATTTGGCAAGTTACCCGAGTATCTGCGAATGGACCATCACCATCTTCAATATCTAATAATAATTGTTCATCTGCATTGACTTGAGATTGGATCTTTTCTTTTGCTTCCTCTGTTAACAATAGTTCCATTGTCATCACCTCAAGTATAGCTTACTGATTTTATATTTTAGATGCAACTAACTTGTTTTTTTGTGCTGTTGCTCCTGCCATTCTTTTTTTGTGATGCCTCGTAAAACGGTTGAAGCGATTTTCCCTTTCCAATGTCTCGCATCAGGAATGATTCCTTCCTTCTTCATACCGATTTTTTCCATGACCCGTCCAGATTTAGGATTCTCTACGTCATGTTGCGCAAAGATCCTCACAAGCGCTAATTCTTCAAAACCAAGTGTCAATAATGCTCTGGCAGCTTCCGGCATATATCCGTTTCCCCAATACGCCTTATTTGATGCATAACCAAGTTCTGCATTATCCTGTATTTCATTAACTCTCAAATCGATGGTACCGATCATTTTATGATTGCTTTTCAACTCGATACCATATTTACCTAGAGGAGCTGCCATGAAAACATTAGCGATCCCCTGTTTCGCATCAGCTATTGTTTGGTACGTAGGAAATACATAATACGTTGTTTCTTCATCTTTTCCATATTCGTACATATCCTCTGTGTCCTTTAAAGTGACTGGGCGCAAGATCAAACGCTCTGTTTCGATTCTTTGGTGCTGGGCAAAAATTAAATTTCGATCAATCAGTAATTCCATTGGCTTTCCCACCCCTACGTATATATTTCTAACTACTTTATCGAAAATATGCGACAGAATCAAGGGTTTCACGAATTTTCATTGATATTTTCTTAATTGAACCTTAAGTACCATCAAAAAAGCTTGAAAATAAAAAAGCTTTAAACATTACTTGAAAAAGAATAACCTTTTATTCACGGTTTGTTAACATTTTTTCAGTATTGTTATCTTATTCAATTAAAACTTGGAGGAATCATTATGACTGAATACGCAAAAACGATCTACTTTATCGAAGAAACACAAAATATCGAAGGTTCCTACATTGAAGTCAAAACTTTGTTTGTCAATGATGATAAGCAAAAAGCAATTTCAATTTTTGAAAAATTAGCGCAAAAAAAATCAAGCTCATTTGGTTTGATTCTGAGTGAATACAAGATCAAAGCAGAAGAAAGCTATTTTTATCAGTTATTAAAACATTGGACAAAGCTTCCTGCTGACTTCTATCGAAGAATGAATATTTTGAATTACCGAGCACTAGCAGAGACAAAAATCTGACCCCTTCAAGATCCAACTAAAAGACCATATCGATCCATTCTTCTTATTTCTCGGAGTTAAACACTTCTGTCCCAACCTCTCTCAAATAAACGGCGTTTAAAAGTCAGATTTTCGGGAATTTCAAAAAAAAAACGAGCAATACAAAAAGCGTATTGTTCGTTTTTTTATTCAATTTCTCAAACCTAAACGACTTTTGTCTCGACCTCGTTTTCGTGCCGTTTTCCGTTTTGTTCTAGTCTTTTTTTAGTTGAATACTTGATTGACGTCTTCTATCATCAACTTCATTGATTCTAAGCCACCGCCACTTAAATACCATACATCTGGTTGTAAAGAAATGACTTGATCATTTTTTCCAGCATCTGTCTGCGCAACTAATTCATTTGCCGACACGTTATCTTTACTGTCATCTCCGCCAATTGCTTTCGTACGATCGACAACAAAAAGGATTCCTGGATTTTTTTCTAAGATATACTCATAGGAAACACTTTGTCCATGCGTAGAAGCTTCAATTTGATCATCCGCTTGTTTGAATCCAAATACATCATGGACAAGGCCAAAGCGTGAACCTGAACCATAAGCTGAAAGCTGTCCTTCGTTCACTAGCGTAACTAAAGCTGTTTGTTCAAGCTTGCTTGCTTTTTCTTTTGTTTCCTCAATTTCTTTCGTTAATGTAGCTAGTTCTTCTTTTGCTTTGTCTTCTTTACCAAAAATCTCAGCTAACGCATTTACATTCTGCTGTACAGATTCCCACGGTTCCTTTGTATCGACCGCTAAGTAAAGGGTTGGCGCAATCTTAGCTAGTTCTTCTTTGTAATCACTTTGTCTACCAGAAATAATGATCAAATCAGGCTGCAACTGATTGATTTTTTCTAAATCAGGCTCTTTGATCCCACCAGCCGATTCTACATCTTTATACTTATCTAAATAACTAGGTAAATTTTTAGTTGCTGCTCCGATCACTCTATCCCCAACGCCCAATGCATCTAATGTATCTAAAGACCCGTTATCAAAAACAACGACTTTTTGTGGATTTTTTTGTACTTCCACACGATCTCCATTGCTGTCTTTAATAGATACGGTCGTTTGTTCGGTTGTATTACTTGTTTGGGTAGACACCGTACTACTGTTTCCAGTATTCCCACATGCCGCCAATCCAAATGTTGCCATCAATAAAACACTAAGTACTAATCTTTTCATCTCTTTTCTCCTTTAATTTTTTTAGAAATAAAGACAGAATCTGCGTCCTTCAATTTCGCAAATTCGGATGTCCATTTCATACAAATCATCTAAAACTTCTTTTTTGATAATTTCGTTCGTTGTGCCTTGAACAAATAACTCTCCATCTTTCATGGCAATGATTTCATCTGCATAACTCGCTGCAAAATTGATATCATGGAGAACGATGATGATCGTTTTTCCTAATTCGTTCACTAATTTTTTTAAAATCTGCATGATTTGTACAGCAAAATTCATATCCAGATTATTCAACGGTTCATCCAACAAAATATAATCTGTATCTTGGGCAAGTACCATCGCAATGTAAGCTCGCTGTAACTGACCACCAGAAAGTGTATCGATCGTTTGATCAGCTAATGCGTCTAAACCTAGATGTTCCATCGATTCCTTGACGATTTGTTGATCGTGTGTAGTTAGTTTCCCTTTTGTATAAGGAAAACGACCAAATTCAACTAATTCTTTGACGGTGATCTGCATACTGATCGTATTGGTTTGTCGTAAAATGGATAGCTTTTTGGCTAGTTCCTTTGAGCGCCAAGCCTTCACCTCGTTGTGATCCAAATAAATTTCACCCGTATCCTTAGCAATCAGCCGACTGATCATTGACAGAACTGTCGATTTTCCTGCTCCATTCGGTCCAATAAATGCCGTCAATTGCTGTTCCTTGATAGTCAGATTGACTCCTTTCACCACCGCTTTTTCATGATAGTTCTTACTAACTTCTTTTAAGTCGATCATGTGATCGTCTTCCTTTCACGAATCAATTTTGTAATAAAATAAACGCCACCTAAAAATTCCACCACAATACTAACAGTCGTGTTCCAACCAAAAAGCTGTTCTACGAGCAATTGCCCACCCACTAAAAAGAGGACGGAAATCAAAAAACTCCCTAGAAACAATTCCCCATGTCGATAAGTAGCAAAGAAACGATAACTGATATTCGCTACAATAAACCCTAGAAAAGTGATCGGTCCCACCAATGCAGTAGCAGTACCCGTCAGAAGACTGACACAGCATAATACCAAAAACTGGAAATGATCTGTATCAATCCCTAAATTGATTGCTTGTTCTTTTCCAAGATGGAACACATCAAGATAGTGTCTTTTATAAAATAAGAAGAACCAAGACAAACTAATGATGATCGTAGCTGGCAATAAATACTGATTTGGAATATTCCCAAAACTAGCAAAGAGCTTTCCTTGTAAAAGATCATATTCATTTGGATCCATGACAACTTGTAAAAAAGTGCTGATACTGCTAAACAAGGTACCTAAGATCATCCCAGTCATTAAAAGAAGAAAGACATTCGTCTGACCTTTCTTCAATAAAAAGAAGAATAAGAGCTGACTCAACCCCACCATCAATCCAATATTCAGTAAAAACATCCCTGTTCCTACCTGTTGCAGCATCGTCACTCCACCAAAGAAAAAGAAGAGAATTGTCTGTACCAATACATACAATGAATCCAATCCTAAAACAGATGGGGTCAAAAATTGATTTTGTGTGATCGTTTGGAAACTGATCGTTGCACTGCTTGTAGCGAGAGAAACCAAAAGAAATGCAAAAATTTTTTTACTGCGAAGTGCCCAGGCGAATTGCCAATTCCCATAGGTATTGATCATCAAATAGCTGGCGATCACTCCTAGGGTAAGGATAACCAAAAGGGTAAATCGTATCCTTTTTCTATGCATTCTTTTTCCTCCTAACCAGCAAATAAAGGAAAATAATACCGCCAATGATCCCCACCACCACGCTGACCGGTACTTCATAGGGATAAATAACAACTCGAGCGATGATGTCACAAGCAAGTAAGAAGACACTCCCCAATAGTGCAGTGAATCCCAACGTTTTATGTACCTGATCCCCATATAGCTTAGCAGTGATATTGGGAATGATCACACCAAGAAATGGAATCGTTCCAACCATGATCAATACGATTGCACTCGCAAAAGAAACAAGTCCTATTCCTAATAATTGCATTTTTTTATAATTAATCCCTAGGTTGACTGCAAAAGATTCACCTAAGCCAACAATGGTAAAGCGGTACGCAAAGATGTAAATAACCACCAATAAAGGAACCGTTACATACAATAATTCATACTCACCACGTATGATCGTCGCAAAATTTCCTTGTAGCCATGAAGACATGTTTTGTACCAATTGAAATTGGTAAGCAAAAAAAGACGCTACAGAACCAATGATATTCCCCAACATTACTCCGACTAACGGGAGCATAAGCTGATTTTTTTGCGGAAATAACCGTGCAAAAGATAAAAATAAAAGTGTTCCTACGAAAGCAAAGAAAAAAGCTGTCAGAGAACGTAAAAGTAAAGGTGCCTGAGGTAAAAATAACATAACGACTAAGATTCCCAATCTTGCACTATCCATCGTCCCCGCAGTCGTTGGTGAAACAAATTTATTTTGAGTCAAGTGCTGCATGATCAGTCCACAAATACTACTTGTCGCTCCAACTAAGATCAAACAAATCGTTCGAGGGAAGCGAGTCGCTAAAAAAAGTTGGGTACTTTGTCCCCTTAAGTGAATCAGGTCAGAAAACTGCACATTTGATACACCGATAAATAAGGAACAGCAGCCTAGTCCAATCAAGGCAGCAATTAACCAAAAGTACCGCATAAAATCCTCCTCGTTTCTAATTGATAATGATTCTCATTCTTATTCTAAGTGAAGGTTTGAACAAAAGCAACCGCTTTTTTCTTTTTTAAGCATTTTCATCTTCTATGTTATAATCCTATTAGAAGAACTGAGAAGGAGGATAATCCGATGTCAAAAGACGATGTACAAAGCCATTTAGACAAAGGAATGTATGGTACCCCATTAGTAAATCCCGAGGAACAACACAAATATTTAGGTACTTTTCGTGAACGTTGTTATTTGAGTATGACGATCGCTGAGATGAAAGATCCGCTAAACAAGGAGAAATTCATTGAAGAAATTGAAAAGCAACCTGATGCAACGATTCTCTTGAATGGTGAAACCCCAATTGCGATCCAAAATCAATACATCCAGCTTGCAACGAAGAACAATATCCGTTTTACAGTCGTCAATGACTTTGTCTCCGACGCTCCAGACAGCATTGGGTTACTCTTAGCTGCGAAACAAGCGGTGAATGAACCAGTCATTGACATAGAAGAAAAATATCCCAAAGAAGAACAAGCAGAACCCGAAGAAAAAAACAAAAAGAAAAGTTTGTGGGATCGCTTGTTTTAATTCAAATAAGTATTTTCCCAACTGAAACGACCGCCAAAAGTCAGGAATCCTAACTTTTGGCGGTCGTTTTATTCGGAATCAGAGTCTGTAGCAAAACTGATTTTTAGATTTGTCCCAATTATTTTGGTCTAGCAGAAGAGATAAATATGTTTTTTTCGCTCTGTTACTTTTCAAAAATTTCTGGATATAACAATTGTAAAACATTCATTGTCAGTCTTCTGCCTTTTCCTGCAAATGGATAGACATGCATATGCATCGCTGGATTAAAGTTCGCTTCAATGATTCCATAGGCAGTTGGATTTTTCTCAGGGTCTACTTCTTTATCTGGAATGATCAAATCGATTCCACTGATTTTCGCACCTAATGCTTCCACCGCTGAAACTGCAATTTGTTTATATTCTTCAGAAAATTCATCCGTCACATCAATGGAGTCGCCTCCAGTACTGATGTTTGAATTTTCCCTCAAATAAACGATTTTGTCTTTAGCGGGTACAGAAGATACCGTTAATCCCTGTTCCTTCAACATCAATTGTTCTAACTCTCCCAGTTGGATCAGTTCCAATGGCGCGCGATGGTTCGTTCCTCGTAACGGATCAAGGTTCTTTTCAGCAACTAACTCCTCTACTGTTCGCACACCGTCCCCTACGACATTTGCAGGAACTCGAAGCAAGATAGCTTGGACCTCACCGTTGATCACAAAGAAACGGTACTCCGTTCCCGGCATAAATTCCTCGACTAAAACAGAAACATCCTCACTAAATGCGATAGCTAATCCCGCTTGATAATCTTCTAAGCTTGCTCCATCTTTGAAGATAGTGATTCCTAGCCCATAATTCGTAGACTTCGGTTTGATCACAAATGCTTGCTTGGCAAATCGCGGATATGCTTTTATCGCTTCTTCCATTGATGTAAATTCTGCACCATTTGGTACACGGAATCCTGCTTCTTTTAAAATTTTCTTCGTGACTGTCTTATTCTCCATGATCAAAGGAACGATATAGCTATCTTTACTTGTCATATTTGCATTTTTCACATATTCGATATGTTCCTGATGTTGTAATCGTAAAAATTGATCAGCTTCATCAATTACTTTCACTTCTACTCCTTTTTGGATCGCATCAAATAAAAAGAGTTGTGTAGAAAGTTCCATATCTCTAAAACCTGCTAATTGATAAGGACGTGCATGTGCTTCTTCATCATATTTTTTACCTAGGTTCAGGGCAAATTCGTGCTGACTTTTTTCCTTTGCTTCTTGATAGATTTTTCCTGCTAAAGTCTCTGCTGGTTGTAGCATTTTCTCGATCATTTTCTCAATCAAAGGGATCGCTGTTGGCTGTTCTAACTCGATCAACATTTCTTTCATCCCATTCAATACCTTAAGCCCTTCTTCAAGAAAAGCGGTTTGCTTCAATGGGTGTTCAAGAGAAACTACTTCATTTTTATCCGTACCTTCTTTTACCCAAGCATCTGGTTCTTGTTCTTCTTCTACCCACAACATGTACGTCAAAAATAGTTGCAAAAATTCCACTTGTTCTGGATTGATCCCGAGACGTGCATAGGGATTCAGGTCAATGTTTCGCAACTCGATGTATCGTACTCCAGTTGTCGTCAGATCCGCTACTCGTTTCCCGCCACGGAAGCGTATAGGTGTGTAAAATTCTTTTTCTTCTGACAATTTTCCTTCTTCCACCATCTGTTCGATATCGGATAAATAGCGTTCCATTGATGAATAAGATACTTTGACATTTGGATGATTCGTATAGCCAAATGAACTGTTACGAATACTTCGAATCGGCTCACTTGGTGCAGGTTTATCGACGAAATAATTTGCTTCACTCAAAGGAGAAGCACCATATAGATAAGTGATCAACCAACGGTAATGCAAGAAATTTCGCGCCGTTTTTAGATAAAGTTCTGTTTTAAATGATGTAAAATCAGGAAATTCCGTTTGTTGCGCAAACAATGATCGTAATAAATCATCGCCAAATTCAAAATTGAAATGGATACCGCTCACCATCTGTTTTCTTTTTCCATACTCTTTGGCTAGATAGCGGCGATAAAGTACATCTTCGAAATTCGCTAATTTTGCGATCATGATTTCTTCGTCTTTCGTCGGTAGTGCAGGAGGCATACTTAACGGCCAGATCATTTCCTCATCAGAGATCGACCGAGAAGCGACATCATAAATAGCCGCTAAATATTGGAATAGTTCCTCCACTGAATCAGTGACGGGTGTGATCAATTCAATTTGTGTTTCGCTAAAATCTGTTTGGATATAGGGATGGAATGCTCGATCACCAAATACTTCAGGGTGATCGGTTCGTGCTAAAGCTCCTGTCAGATCCACTCGTTGTCCTTCACGTTCAACGCCAAAACGTGCTTGATCGATAAACGGACGTGAGTTAGGATGCAAGAGTAAATATTTATAATTCATTATTCATTGTCCTCCAGTTCATATGCCTCTAATTATAGTAAAAAACCTCTAGAAAAAGAACGAAATTGTTTTAAAATGAGAAAAAAGAAAAAATCAACTTTAATCAACTTTTATGTAGAGCCCCATCTTACTTTCTTATGTCCTCTTCTCATTCTAAAAAAGAAGCTGAAGAACCAGAAAATATTTTCATATTCTCATGGTACTCCAGCTTTTTCTTTAGCTACGTTTGTGTGATCAATTATTCAGTTGATCATAGTAGTTTTTCCCCTAAATCAGGTACTTTCTTTCAAAGAACAGTCATAACAGATTTTATTCTTCTTTTAACAATCCTTTGAACAAGCCCACAACAAAATCGTTTGGCTCGAATGGTTCCAAATCATCGATACCTTCGCCAAGACCGACTAGTTTGACTGGTAGATGCAATTCATTACGGATGGCTAATACGATCCCGCCTTTTGCCGTACCATCTAGTTTCGTCAATACTAACCCAGTAACATCCGTCGTTTCTTTGAATTGTTTCGCTTGGACCATTGCGTTTTGACCAGTTGTCGCATCAAGGACAAGTAAAGTTTCATGGGGTGCTTCTGGTAATTCCCGTTGGATGACACGTTTGATTTTTTCCAATTCATTCATTAAATTGACTTTATTTTGCAAACGGCCTGCTGTGTCCACCAATAAAACATCCACTTGGTCATTTTTCGCTCGTTCCATTGCATCATAGACAACAGCCGCAGGGTCGCCTCCGGCATTTCCACGAACTACTTCTACCCCAGCACGTTCGCCCCACACAACTAGTTGGTCGATCGCACCTGCACGGAAAGTATCAGCGGCAGCCAGCAAGACTTTCTTGCCTTCGTTTTTATACTGATGCGCAAGTTTCCCGATGCTTGTGGTTTTTCCAACTCCGTTCACGCCGACAAACAAGATGACTGTCAAGCCATCTTCTTGAATGTTCAATTCATTGACTTCGTTGATTCCCTCTTCTTCATACAGATCAACTAATTTTTCAATGATTGCATTTTGGATCTCTGCTGGTTTTTTCGCATTCCGGAGTTTTACTTCTTGCCGGAGCGCTTCCGTAATCTGGATCGCTGTTTCAAAGCCCACATCTGCGCCAATCAGCGTTTCTTCTAATTCTTCAAAGAAATCTTCATCTACTGTTCGGAAATTTGCAAATAACTCATTCATGCGTTCCCCAAATGTTTTTCGGGTTTTTTCTAGTCCTTTGTCGTACTTTTCTTGTACTTCGACTTCTTCTGGTTGTTCTTCTCCAGTAAACGCACGTTTGATCTTATCAAAGAATCCCATAAGTTCCCTCCTAATCTAAAACAAATTTTTGAATGACTTTTGCCACACCATTTTCAACATTGCTTGAAGTAATGTAATCTGCTGATTCTTTCACAGCTGGCACCGCATTTTCCATCGCTACACCTAATCCAGCATATTCGATCATCGGTAAATCATTTTCTTCATCCCCGATTGCCATAATTTCTGCCGGTTCTAATCCTAGATCTTTCGCTAATAGAGAGATTCCATAAGCTTTTGTGACACCCTTAGGCATGAATTCTAAAAGCATGCTTCGTGTTTTGATGATTTCATATCTTTCATGGAATGTAGCTGGTATCTTTTTGATTTTTGGATCTAATTCTTCTTGTGGGTAAGCAATGACTGCTTTATTCAATACAAATTCATCTGTAATATCTGCCAATGTTGCTGGTTGAAATTGCAGCAATTTATTCAACACATTATATAGTGATTGCTTCTTGGGCGCACTTGGCAACTGCAACACCCGATTATCTGATAAAACATCTAGCGGCAAATCCAACTGTTGGGCTAAATCATACAATCGATGGATATCTGCGACTGTCATCACTTTCTTTTCCATGATTTCGCCTGTGTCATTTTTTTGGACCAGACCTCCATTGAAAGTAATGCTAAAATCGCCTTCATCTACTAAACCTAGTTCTTGCAGATAGTGAGCCATCGCTGCTAATGGGCGCCCTGTACATAACACGATCTTGACCCCTTTTGCTTTGGCTTCGGCCAACACACGCTTATTCTCATTTGAGATTTTTTTCTCTTCATCTAACAATGTACCATCTAAATCAATCGCAATTAATTTGATCATTTATTTTCCTACACTTTCGTTTCCATTTTTCCTTCTTCGTTGATATCCTCCATACGAACCGAAACGATTTTTGAAACTCCCGATTCCTGCATCGTCACGCCGTATAAAACATCGGCAGCAACCATCGTTCCTTTACGGTGTGTGACCACGATGAATTGTGTGCCATCTTGGAAGTCACTTAAATAGCGTCCAAAGCGTTTCACGTTTGCTTCATCTAATGCAGCTTCAACCTCATCTAAAATACAGAATGGAACTGGACAGACTCGAATGATCGAAAACAGCAAAGCAATAGCTGTCAACGCTCTTTCTCCACCTGAAAGCAAACTCAAACTTTGTAATTTTTTTCCTGGTGGTTGAACTTCAATCTCAATCCCTGTTTTCAAAAGATCTGTTGGATCTGTCAGCACTAACTCCGCACGTCCGCCACCAAACATATTCGGAAATACCACTTTGAATTCTTGACGAATTGCCTCAAAGACTTCTTTGAATCGTGTACGTACTTCGTCATCCATCTCTTCCATCGTTTCAAAAAGCTGATTTTTCGCAGACAACAAATCATCCCGTTGAGTCGCTAAAAATGTATGTCGCTCATTGACTTGTTCAAATTGTTCGATAGCACTCAAGTTGACGGGGCCTAAGTCCTCGATCTGTTCTTTCAATGACGCAACTTCAACACGACTCGCTGCTACATCTTCTGTTTCTTCATAGTCAACGATTGCTTTTTCAAAACTGATTTGATATTCCGTTTGTAAGTAACCTAAATGAGTATCAAGAAGTACTTCTGCCCGGTCTTTTTGCACTTCCAGTTTCGATTGTTCTGTCAGTTGGATTTTTTGTTGGCGATTTTGTTCTGCCAACACGATTTCAAGCTGGTCGATTTCTTTCTGGATATTCTCACGCTGTGCCTTAGTTGTTGTTAATTCTATTTGTAATGCTTCACGTTTCGCTGATAGCTCGCCGATTTTTTTCTCTAAACTTTCTTCTGTCATCTCATGGTCTGTAAAATCAGCTGTTAAATTTGCTAGCTGCTTTTCCAAACTTTCTTGACGTTCCAATGCTTCATTTTTTTGGACACGTGCTCCTCGCAATTGAATCTGTAAATGATTGAATTGTTCTTTTAAAACAGCCAGATCTGCTTGTTCTTGCGCTTTTTCAGCTTGGACTTGGGCTCTTTTTGCTTCCATCTGATCACTTTCTTGACTAAGTGATTTGATTTCTTCATCAATCTGTTGGCGTTGCAACTCGATTTCGCTCTGTCTTGCTGTAAGCTCTGATTGCTGCTTCTGATACGTTTCAATAAATTGCTGTAGTTCACGTGTTTCAAAATTCGATACTTGCTTTTCTTTTTCAAAACGAGCTAAATCATTCATGATGTTTTGCAAGTGGTTCGTTACTTCTTGCTCTTCAAGTCGCAACTGTTCTCCTTGCGTACGCAAAACTTCTTGTTTTTCAGCCAAAATCGTTACTTCTTGCTGTAATTCTTGTACTTTCTTTTCTTGAAGTTGCAGTTGTTGATCTGCTTCTTCAAACGCTACTGTCAATTGTTTTAATTCTTGGTTTTGTGAGAATAAACTTCCTTGATTTCCACGTTTATTCGCCCCACCGGTCATCGAACCGCCGGCGTTCATCACATCACCTTCCAATGAAACAACTCGGTACTGATAGCGAATGGTTTGGGCGATGGCATTAGCACTCTCGAGATCCTTAGCTAATAGAATCGTTCCTAACAAATTATGGACAACTGTTTGGATCTTATCAGGAAAAGTCACTTGTTCACTCGCAATGCCTAAAAAGCCGTCTACAGCTTCAGCTTGTGAAAGAATATGAGCTGGCAATTGTCGAGGTTTGATCGTTGTCAGAGGTAAGAAAGTTGCACGGCCACCTCTTTGCTGTTTCAAATAAGTGATTGCCTGACGCGCATCGCGTTCATTTTCCACGATGACATGTTGAGCCGCCCCACCTAAAGCTGTTTCAATCGCCAAAGTGAAAGAAGATGGCACATCGATCAATTCAGCTACAGCTCCGATGATCCCTGACAGTTGTTGTTTGTGTTGTAAAACCAAACGTACCCCTTGATAAAAACCAAAATAATTTTCTTGGATCTCCTGTAAACTTTTTTGGCGTGCGCGCAATTGTTGCACCTGATTCATCAACTGATACATTTTTGGTTGTTCTTGTGCTAATTGATCCTGGTATTTTTTTCCATTTAGTTGGATTTTTTCCAGTTCATTTTTATTTGCTGCTAATCCTGTTTGGAGATGTTCTTGTTTCTTTGACAACTCCTGACGTTTGGCTGTCAACTCTAGCACGGAAGCTTCCACTTCTGATTGTTTTGCCAACGCCTGTTTGCTTTTTGATGTTTCTTGCAAATATTGGCGTTCTAGATATTTCAGTTCATTCCCCACATTTGCCTGTTCTTGCATCAAATCAACATATTGATCGCGTAATTCAGCCAACAATTCTTTGGTTGATTTTTGGTATTTCTCTAATTCTTGTTGGGTCTTCATCAACTGAGTTTGCGCTTGTTGGATCTCTATTTCTTTTTCATTCACTTCTTTAGTCAAGTTTTCTTGCATCTTTTCGAAGTGTCTGACTTTCTTCTGCGCTTCCGCTAAAGAGGTTTGATACTCTGCAGAACTTTTTTGTGTATGTTTTGTCCGCTCAAGCAACACATCTTTTTGACCTTCTGCTTGTTTTAAACTCTCGGACAAAGCAAGTAATGTTTGTTGCCCCTTTTCGATCTGGCGATCTGCCTGCATATTTTGTTTGCGTTTGTCTGCCAAGACTTCTTCTTGCGCTTGGATCTGTGTGGTCAAAGAAGACAATTCTTGATTGAATTGAACAAGTCTTGCTTGTTTCTCTTCCCAATCTTTTTTCGCTGCTTTGATCTCTGCGATCATCAAAGCAATATCTGTTTGCGTCAAGTCTTCTTTTAGGCGTAAGAATTTTTTAGCTGTTTCACTTTGAACAGATAAAGGCGCCAATTGTTCTGCCAATTCGTGGATAATATCTTGCACACGGCTAAGGTTATCTTCTGTTTCGAACAATTTTTGTTCTGCTTTTTTCTTACGTTGCTTATATTTCAAGACCCCTGCTGCTTCCTCAAAGATTCCACGGCGGTCTTCTGGTTTACTGCTAAAGATTGCTTCGACTTTTCCTTGCGAAATAATCGAAAATGATTCTTTACCTAGCCCAGAGTCCATAAATAATTCTTGGATATCTTTCAATCGACAAGCTTGTTTATTGATATAAAACTCGCTTTCGCCTGTTCTGCGATACCGTCTAGTCACGCTGATCTCGTTGTAATCTAATGGAAGATAATGGTCCGTATTATCCAAAGTAACTGTGACTTCCGCTACATTTAGTTGTTTTCTCGTATCTGAACCAGCAAAAATAATATCAGGCATTTTTCCGCCACGAAGACTTTTAGCTGACTGCTCGCCTAAGACCCAACGGATGGCTTCCGTAATATTGCTTTTTCCGCTTCCGTTTGGCCCAACAACTGCTGTTACACTGTTTTCGAAATCAATCACTGTTTTATCCGCAAAGGATTTAAACCCAGCTATTTCAATTCGTTTTAAATACACTAAGCATTCCCTCACTCACTTTTTACAATGCTGCTAGTGCATTTTCAGCAGCAGCTTGTTCTGCTAATTTTTTCGATTTTCCTTGACCTGTCCCGATCAATTTGTTGTCAACGTATACTTCGATCCAAAAAATACGTTCATGGGCGGGTCCTTCTTCCTTGATCAAGCGATATTCAATGAAGACGTCCCCTGATTTTTGCAATACTTCTTGTAGTTTCGTTTTATGATCCATCTCATGTGAAAAAGCACCTGCTTTAACTTTTGGAAAGACGACCGCTTTTAGAAAGTCATGGGCTGCTTCAAAACCTTGATCTAGATACAAAGCGCCTAAGAAGGCTTCAAACAGATCACAAAGAAGTGCTGGTCTAGTACGTCCTCCAGAATTTTCTTCCCCTTTGCCTAACATGATGTATTTATCAAAACCACATTCTTTTGCAAATTTTGATAAGCTATCTTCACGTACGATTGCGGCACGGGTCTTCGTCAATTTCCCTTCTGGAATATCTGGATATAAACGATATAGATATTCAGAGACCATCAACTCTAAGACGGCATCTCCTAGAAATTCCAATCGTTCGTTATCAGATAATTGAAGGTTGCGATGCTCATTCACATAGGATGAATGGGTAAAAGCTTGTTCAAGTAGATTTAGATCGTGAAAAACGATAGTATACTTTTCTTTTAGTTCTTTTGTCAGCTGATTGTCCATTTTCCACATTCCTTTATGGATATTTTTTCAATACTTCCTTATTATACTGGTTTTTTCATAAATTTGAAATGGTTGAAATAAAAGGTAAGCAAAGCCTTAATAAACACCCCAAAAATTTTGATTTTTGCTATCCATTCTAGAAAAAGTAAGCAATGAAGGCTATAGACACCACAAATAAGCCGAAATACGAGGCTGGGACAGAAGTGTTTAACTCCAAGAAATAAGAAGAGGTTCACGAAAGTTGCTTTTCAAATTTTTGTGAATTTCGGCTTATTTAAGAAGGAGTTGCTTCTGCTCCCACCGTTTATCCGTTTTTAAAGAATGAGACAAAAGTGTTTCTTACTTTTGTCCCACGCTCATATTTCAGCTCACTGTACCTATTTATTTCGATTTTAAGATAGCAAGTAATCAGATTTTTTCAACTCAGTAAGATCGATGACTCGGCCTAACCGCTTGGCTAATTCTAAATCGTGCGTCACAACTATAACTGTCTTTCCCTGTCGGTTCAATTCTTGCAGAGTTTGGATCACGATTTCTTTATTTTTCTGATCTAATGAAGCTGTTGGTTCATCAGCAAAAATTAATGGTGGGTCCTTCAAGAATAGACGTGCTAACGCCACACGTTGCTGCTCTCCACCGCTCAAACGAAATATTTTTTGGTTTAACAACTGTTCTACTTGAAATTTTTCCAATGCGGCAACTATTTTTGATTGATCTTTTGTTGCCAATTGCAAATTTTTTTCACCGTTTCATTGTCGATCAAAGCAAAATTTTGAAATAGAAAACCCGCCTGTTCTTGAAAAAATTTCCGTTTGTGTTTTCGCAAGATTTTTTCCCCATTTATGAAGATCTCACCTTTATCTACTTCCTCAAGTTGTCCCAAACAATTTAATAGTGTTGTTTTACCAGAACCACTTTCTCCAATGATCGCTATCATCGAACCGCTATCTACAGTAAAAGATAACTCTTCGAAAACCACTTTTTCATTAAATTTTTTTGAGATGCCTCTCACTTCAATCATTTTTAATCACCTCAAGTCGTTGTTTTTTTTCAGCAATGTAAGTCATAACTAAAAGTAAACTCATTTCAAAGATAGCTACTGCTATCGAGCTCGCTAACCACTCTGCTCTCCAGAAAGATAAACTACTTAATACGACAAAAGAACTGACACTCATTTTAAGGTAATAATCTCGATGGCGCTGCCACAAAGTTTTTCCAAAGATATATTGAAGAAAAAGACGTTTACTGTTCATTTGAATATAAACCATACTTGAATAGCCTTCTATTGCCACAAAACTAGTAATCAAGAAAAACCAAGTTATCACTGCTGTATAGTATTCAAACCAATTTTTTACAATAGTCTCATTGATCTGGTCTTTCACAGCAATCAAACCAAAAAATTCTTTCTGTAGCTGATGCTCTTGGATAAAGTGCTGAACTTCTGTTGCTTCACGAAATAGATACGTCCCATTCGAAATATCAGCTATCCAACTATCGATATTTGGTTCGATCAACGGTAGCGAAATCACTACAATCACAGGATCAAAAGCATACATGTTTTCCCATAATTGATGATTATAATTAAAAAGTACTTGATTTGATTGTGTATACAGTATGTTTAATTCTCCTTGATATACAGTGCTTTCGTAGTCAAATGGATGTTGATAAAAATTTAGATCCTTCTCTATTTCTTTCATAATAATACTGGTATGCCTTCTCTTATTTTCAGGAACCAATAGATGGAAAGAATGTTCATCTAACCTCTGGATTACATTTCCGCTCCTATCCTTTACATTTAGCTCTCGAACGGCATTCTGGTTAGCAACCCAGAGAGCATTTTTATCAACATAATTATAAAGTGGATGCTGTGCCATCAACTCTAGATCACTTAGAAAAACACCGCCTGATTGCTCCCCTTTTTCTATCAGAGGTAATAATAACTGATTTATTTGGCTGGAGTTTTCTTTTTGTTGCTCCTTGCTTTGTTTAAAATTTGGTAGTAATTGAGTACTATTGCTAAATTGCAGATGGTAGTAATCTGGAATCTGTGTCCAGTAATTTAGTTGTTCCTGCAGGATTTTATTCTCAGTCATTTTTGCCGAGAGCATTGCCACATTGAGAATCATGCACACCATGATCATTGCTTTAAGTAAGAGATTGGTGTTCGCTAGCCACGTGTATGGTTTTTCTCCTTTGATTTTTCTAGTAATAGTACCTAAAGCAAAAAAGTAGCTACTCGATACATGAAGAAGACCAATACATATGATTCCAAAAATAAGAATCGGGCCATAAAGAAACTGCATATGAGGGTAGAAAAAAAGAAAAGCTCCTAAGATTCCTGCAAACAACCCGACGTCACAACCAATATCTCTTAAAATAAGGCGATAGTTTGGACAGCCTAGCATCTCTCTGATTCCTATTTTTTTACGGATCGAGGATTTATAGAATCCTAATGCTACAATCAAGCATAAGAAAAGAATAAAGAATAATTGTCCGATACTACCGAACAACATCGAAGCAAAATAGAAAAACCACTGAGTCTGTTCAATTTCGACCCCGATTCCATTCTTATATAATTCCTCTTTCATGTCTTTAGGAGGTGCTTCGGTTATCAAATATAAGCCAAGTACTTCTTCATTTGTTAATTCGGAATAATCATAAAAAAATGTCGGATAGTCTGAAGGAATCACTGGATAACTATATGTAGAATTTTTTATTTTATCAAACGTATAGATCTCCTTTTTTGTCTGACCATCTTCGCCAATTCTAAAAATCAATTTATGTATAGATACCTGTTTTTCGCGAGCATAGTGGGCGATTTTTTGGAATATTTCTTGATTGTTTTTCTGTCCGTCTACTGTTTCCATCATAATGCTTGAGTGGACACTTGGAATTGCTGATTTGATTACTTCTGTGCCAATAAAGGACATACTATAGAAAAAACTAACGACAGTAAATAAAAAGAAAAAAGAATATATTTTTTTCATTATTTAAAAAAAAAGAATACTCGAATAAAACCTACTCTAAAATAATACCCGAACTATTTTCAATACATGAAACCTCATGAACTGCGACAAGGTCCTACTTGATGTAAAAGCAATAACTAAGTTCGGGTATTTCGTTCTAATGTTTTATCCTAGCTTCTCTTCTTTATCTCCACCACCATCCGGAAGTATTTCCAGTAAATGCACGTGGAGCCGTTGCTTTAGCCGTTCTACCGGGAGGTCCATATACTACCTGTTTCCCTTTAGCTTGTACCGCTACTTCTCTTTGCGTAGGGTAAAACTCTCCCCATACTGTGCCAAATCCGGGAATTCCTGTCACACCCCCATAAAACGTATTTGTTGTGATTCTTGTTTGTCTTGGAAGTAAACTGTTTGTTTCATCTAGATCCAAGATCGTTGGTTCTGTGGTCACCACTAAAGGTTCAATCGTTTGTGTTGCACTGACTTGAGAAAGCGGGGTAAATAAAACAACCATAGAAAAAAGCCCAATGATACATGTCATATTCTTTTTGATTCTTCTCATCATCATTCTCCTTTTCAGTTTTACTTTAAGTCCCAACGAGCGATTTTTGATGTTTCCAACACCGAGTCGTTTTGCCTCCTTTCTTAATTTATGATGAAGAGCATTCGCTCTAGATCATCGCTGGATATTCGATTAGTCTGTCATTATTAAATAACGATTTTTAAGATATGGATTTCTGACTTTGTCCCTCTCTTAAATAGTAAGCAATAACAATGTTATGTACAAATGATAGCTTGTCATTTCAAATTAAAAAACATTCATAATCAACCGCATCTTAAAATAAACAAAAAAACCACAAAACAGATCAACTGTTTTGTGGTTTTTTCTGATTTTTTTATGAACGTGAATCTGCTGTTACAGAAACTTTAGCCCATGGATTTGGTTCATCGTATGCCCAGTTCCAATCTTTTACGCGATCGTTGACTGGCAATACTTCATTACGGAATAATGTTGGGATTGCAAAAGCTTCATCGAAAGCATATTTTTGCCATTTCTTATAAGCTTCTTTTTGGTAATCCGCATCGAATGATTTATCAGAGCCGATATCATCAATCAATTTCGTATTTTCATCTGAAGCAAAGCGTGTGTAGTTGAATGCTGCATTTTTGCCCCACAAGCCGTTTGGATTTGGATCAGTACCAGTATTCCAAGCTGCTTGGTATACATCGATTTCAGGATCATCATTTTCTAATTTGTCATAGAATGAGTTGAATTCGATCAGACGACCAGTTGTATATTTTACATTCAAACCGATTTTTTTCCATTGTTGAACATAGTAGTCAGCTAATGGTTGAGCTGTTTCGCCACCTGCCATTGATGCAAAGTTGATTGTCAATTTCTTACCATCTTTATCTTCTCTTAGACCATCGTCATCTACATCTTTGTAACCAGCATCATCTAACAATTTCTTCGCTTTATCCATATCTTGAGTATAGCCTTTTTGGTCTTTGTCATGGTAACCTTCAAATACTGGAGGAATCAATGATGTTGCATTGCTTCTCAAACCAGCGTAGAAACGTTCACCTACTGCATTATTATCTAATGCATAGCCCATTGCTTGTCGCAATGATTTGTCTGCCATTTTTGAATTTTTGTCATAGTTTACAGTATTCTTAGCAGCATCCCATGTGCCTAGCTTGAAGCCTAGGTAAGTATAAGATGTTTGTTGACGACCTAAGTTTGTGTAGCCTTCTACATCTTTGTATGTGTCATACGTATCTGTAGGCATTTGGAAAACCATGTCATACAATTTTGAAGTCACTGCTTCTGTTGCACTTGCAACTGGCACTGATTTCATAGTGATTTTTTTCAATTTAGGTTTGCCGCCCCAGTAGTATTCATTTGGTAAATATTCTACAGATTCACCAGAGACGATATTACTCATGTAGTAAGGACCAAAAGTAACTGGATGTTTACGTACTTGATCGCTTGATTCCATATCTTTGATTGCAACGCCTTCAAGCGTATGTTTTGGTGCAGCATAGGCCCAAACTCCGCCGCCAGCTTGTAGCATACTTGGTTCTACTTTTTTATATTGGATTTCAACAGTTGAATCGTCTACTTTTTTGATACCAGAAATTGTATCTGCTTTTCCATCATGATACTCTTCCATACCTACGATATTTTGGAAAGTATCGTCATAGCGAATACCTGTGTAATCTTTGTTACCGATGATTTCATAAGGGAAAATAACATCATCTGCCGTTACAGCTTTGCCATCAGACCATTTTACGTTATCTTTGATTTTGATTGTTGCTTTTTTCGCATCTTGGTCTAAATCTAACGTTGCAGCCCCTTTATCATTGATTTTGAAACTAGCGTCATTAGCAAACAATGCTTCATGAGAAGGTGCCATGAATGCAGCATCATAAGCATCTTGATAGAATTCCCATTGGAAAAGTCCTTTGAACTGGCTGTCTGTTGCTACCGCAGCCTCTAGTTCGCCGTCTTTCACTGAATCTTTATCATTTTTTGTTGCTAAAGGAAACGTTAACTCTTTTTTACTGTCCCCTTTATCTGCGGAATTGCTTCCTGAAGAATCAGTACTCCCGCCACTACCGCAAGCAGCTAGTGCTACTACTGTAAGCAGTGTTGCAAATCCTAAAACCGTTTTTTTCATATCCTATATCCCCCTTTTCTTTCTATCCTAGTCGTTGTCGGGCATCAGCAGAACGCTTGAATGCTTGACCGACATAGTTGATACTTAACATCAAAACTAAAATTAGAATTGACGCAGGTAACCAGATCCATTGTCGATTCACTAAAACTTCTCCACTGCTGGCATAGCCAATCAATGTCCCTAAACTTGGAACATTCGCTGGCAACCCAAACCCTAAGAAAGTCAAAGTGGTTTCGATCCCAATATTTGCCGCAAAGTTCATCGTTAAGTTGGTGATGATCAATGAACTTAAGTTCGGCATGATTTCACGGAACATGATTTTAAAATCGCCTGTTCCCATCGTCTTCGAAGCACTCACGTAATCACGTCTTGCTTCAGATAATGTTTTACTTCTGAATAACCGGGCTTTTGCCACCCAATAAAAAGCACTCATGATGAAAATAAATGACCATACGTTGTAATTCGCAATAATCGATACAAACACGATGATGATCAACATGATCGGTAGAATCATGATAAAATCAACGATACGCATCAAAATATTATCAACGATCCCACCGTAGTAACCAGAGATGATCCCTAAGCCTACACCAATGATGGACGTAATCACTGTGATCGCAAAGCCAATCGTCACAGAGTTTCTGGCACCAATAATTAATTGTCCAAGGACATCACGGCCACCTTCATCTGCACCTAAAATAAATTTTGTACCTTCAGCGGAAATAGCACCCGGAGCTGCATACTTGTCAAAGATACTTACGTACATCACTTTGTCTTGGTCAGTGAATAGCGCACCAATAAAAATGACTAACAATAAAACCACTAGTAAGCCTAATGAAAAAATGGCTATTTTATCTTTTTTAAATTCACGCGCAATCATTCGCAAACCCATTGGTGGGATGCTTTCTTGCGTAACTTCTTTCTTTTTATCGCTCATTTGCTTTTGCTCCTTTCAGATTGATTTTATTGGATACGAATACGTGGATCGACAATGCTCATGATGATATCTGATAGCAAGGTTCCGATCAACGTTGCAATTCCTAAAATCAATACTAAGGATGTAATAACCGTATAGTCTCGTTGACCAATCGCATCGATAAACAATTTCCCGACCCCAGGGTAACCAAAGATTTTTTCAATAACTACTGACCCTGCAATCAAGGAAGTGATTTCATATCCCATCTGCGAAGCCATCGGCAATGCCGCGTTACGGAAAATGTGACGACTAAATACTTTTTTCGTTGGTACACCTTTTGAACGGGCTGTCCGTACAAAATCCAGAGACTTAGAATCAATGACTTCACTTCTTAAATACTGGATCGTGACAGCTGTTGCTAAGAAGGCTTGGGTAATCGATGGTAAAATGATATATTTCATTCGGTCAAACAGCTGCGTAATAAATCCACCCTGTAAGCCCAAGGTCTGTGAACCGCTCGTTGGAAACCAGCCTAAGCGATAACCAAAAATAAACAGCATGATCAGACCAAAAATGAACAATGGTACAGCAAAACTGAAGAAGTTATAAATCACGACAACTTTATCTAAAATCGAATTTTGATATCTACCTGCTAACATTCCTAACGGTACAGCAATCAAATACGTAATAATAACTGTCAAAACTGATAGATAGAGTGTATTGATGATTCGTTCACCGATCAAATCAGCAACTGTACGTTTATATAAGAAACTTTGTCCCAAATCTCCATGCAGTGCGTTGCCTATCCAACGGAAATATTGCTCATACCACGGATCATTCAACCCTGCGGCTTGTCTCATTCGTTCAATAACAGCTGGATCTTGGTTTGGATTGATCAATCCGGTAAATGGATCTCCCGGCATCGCTTTTGCCAACATGAAGATCAATACACTAAGTATGATCACTTGCGGGATCATCAGTAGCACACGTCTTAGAATCGTTTTCCACATTAACTAGCACCTCCGTCTTTCAACGCTACTTCATGCGTTGCTGTAATCGTACGTAAATCGTATACTCGTCCCGTCTGATCGTAATACTCATTTTGGTTTTGAATATACTCTTTTTCCACTTTCCGACGATTCTCTTTATGAAGTTCTCGATTTTCCACATCAATCTGAGGAATAGCCGAAAGCAAACGTTTGGTGTAGATGTGACGTGGGTCATTATAGATATCTTCACGAGTACCAATCTCAACAAAGCGTCCTTTATACATAATAGCAATGTTGTCACACATATGCTTTACGACTCCTAGGTCATGAGAAATAAATAAATAGCTGAGGCCAAATTCTTGTTGGATTCGCTTCATGAAGTTTAGTACTTGCGCTTGTACAGATAAATCTAAGGCAGATACTGGTTCATCTGCTACAATTAATTTTGGATTCGTTGCTACTGCTCGAGCAACACCGAGACGTTGACGTTGACCACCCGAAAATTCATGAGGGTATTTGTACAATGCATCTTCAGGCATTCCTACGATATCTAGCAATCCTTTTACTTTTTTCTTTTCTTCCTGATCGCTCAGGCGTTCGAAATTACGAATAGGTTCAGCAATGATATCTAATACTCGTTTTTTAGGATTTAAACTGGACATCGAATCTTGGAAGATCATTTGGACATCTTTGTTATAGCCGATTTTTTTTCGGTTGCTTCGCTGAGTCACATCTTTGCCTTCGTAAATGATCTGACCAGATGTAACTTTTTCCAACCCAACAACCGCTTTTCCGGTTGTCGATTTTCCTGAGCCAGATTCACCGACCAACCCATAAGTTTTTCCTTTTTCAATGATAAAATCTACGCCATCTACTGCGTAAACATGATCCGTTACTCGATTAAAGAAACCACTACGAATCGGATAGTGAACTTTCAAATCGTTGATTGTGATTAATTCTGACATCTACACCTCTCCTTTTTCGTCTCTAAAGTGGAAATGTTTGTAGCATGAGCAACGAACCAAATGATTCGGAGCAATTTCATGAAGAATTGGATTTTCTTCATGATCACTCGCAGGGATCCAAGGAATCCGAGGAGCAAAACGGCAACCTTCACGCGGCATGTTTTTTAAAGATGGAACAACCCCTTCAATCACATGTAGTTCCGCATCATGATTTCCTTCTTGAGGAATAGAGTTCAATAAAGAACGTGTATATGGATGTTGTGGATTTTCAAACAATTCCTTCACACTCGCTACTTCGACGAACTGACCGCCATACATAACGGCTACACGATCCGCCATTTCAGCAACGACACCTAAATCGTGCGTGATGAGGATGATTCCTGCTTTTGTTTCTTCTTGTAAATCTTTTAATAAATCAAGGATCTGTGCTTGGATCGTTACATCTAAAGCAGTAGTTGGTTCATCAGCGATGATGATCGGTGGCTTGCAGGCAATAGCAATGGCGATGATCACACGTTGTCTCATCCCACCTGATAATTCATGAGGATATTGTCGTCCTACTCGTTCAGGGTTAGGGATACCAACTTGTTCTAATAATTCTAAAGCACGTGCTTGTCTTTGTTCTGCGTTCATTTTTGTATGGTAAGACAAACCTTCTTTTATTTGGTCTTCAATTTTCATCAAAGGGTTTAATGCAGATAATGGATCCTGGAAAATCATGCCAATATCATTTCCACGAATCTTGTTATATAAAGTTTCGTTTAATTCGATCAAGTTTAAATCATTATATAAAATTTCACCTGTGATCTTTGTATTGTTTGGATCAAGTAACCCCATGATAGTAGTAGCTAATGTACTTTTCCCGCACCCAGATTCGCCCACGATTGCTAAGATCTCGTTTTTATCTAACGTAAAAGAAACGTCATCTACTGCATCGTAATATTCATCTTTAAGACGGAAGCCTGTATGTAGGTTTTGAACATCTAATAGTTGATTATCTGACAATCGAATACCCCTCTCTGCTCCCACGACGGAAGTTTTATTAATAAAAAATAATATTACACAGAGTAAAACGTTTTATAACAAGCATTATTTTAAGCTTCGTGTAATAGATTATTAATAATTATATAGAAAATCGTTTTATAATGCAAGATTATTTCGAAGTGTTGCCAGAATTGTCAGAAAAATCTATTTAAAACCCTTTTCATTTTCAGAAAAGATTAAAAAAAAGTGAGTAAAGACCAAAAATAGTCTTTACTCACTTCTCTCTATCGAAAATTAGTTAAGATGACTGCTGATATAATCTACCGCGCCGCCAACTGTTTCAATTTGTTCTGCGTCTTCATCAGAGATCTCTGTTCCAAACTCGTCTTCAAGCTCCAAAACAAATTCCATGATGCTAATTGAGTCAGCTTTTAGGTCATCTTTGATATTTAATTCATCAGTTACTTTATCTGTATCAATTTCAAAATGATTTGAAATAATTTTCGCTACTTTGTTAAATATTTCTTCACGTGCCAATGTTTTCACCTCCAACAATTATCGAAATTGTCGACTTTCTTTCGCCAACGCTAATTCTACTGGCATTTTTTAAGAATGTCCACCTTTTTTTCCACCGACTTTTTCTCATTCGGATAAAAAAAGTCACTCTGCGCTTTTTTCAAATTGTTCAACCAATTGGCCGACTACATTTGTTTCAAGCATCGTATGGATTTGGCGGATCGTATATCTTACCGCATCTGGACCCGTTGCACCATGAGTTTTGATCACTGGCGCTTTCAGTCCAAAGAGCACAGCTCCGCCATGTTTAGAGTAATCCATTTCAGATTTTAATGAACGCAGGCCGTTTTTTAGTAGTACAGCCCCCATTTTCCCTTTAAAACCTTCATTTAAAATGGCTGATTTCAAAAGATCCATCATATTCATTGCAGTACCTTCGATTGATTTCAACACAGCGTTCCCAGTGAATCCATCAGTGACGACCACGTCAGCAACACCATTTAGCAATTCTCTTGCTTCTACATTACCAATGAAATTCAAACTCGTTTCATTGTGTAGTAATTCAAAAGCCTTTTTCGTAAGTTCGCTTCCTTTGGTTTCTTCTGTTCCGTTGTTCAATAGTGCAACCCGAGGGCGACCAATACCACGAACTTTTCGTGCATAAAACGAACCAAGTATACCATATTGTAGAAGATGCTCCGCTTTGTTTTCAGCATTTGCACCTAAATCCAACATATCAAAACCAGCATCAGGTTTGCCAATAACAGGCAATGTGGACATTAATCCAGGACGTTCGATGTTTTTGATCCTGCCAACGATAAATAATCCTGCAGCTAATAATGCTCCTGTATTTCCGGCTGAGAAAATAGCGTCTGCCTCTCCGTTTTTCACTGCTTGCGCCGCTAAAGCCATCGAAGCGGTCTTTTTACGACGGATCGCTTTAACTGGTTCATCATCACTGCTTATTTTTTCGTCTGTATGCACGATCGTGATATTTTTTTCATTTGTCAAATATTTTTTGATTTCTGCTTCCTTACCATAAAGGATAAATTCCACATCTGGGAAATCTTGTTGTGCTAAAGCCACACCTTCCACAATTGCTTGTGGTGCGTGGTCGCCACCCATTGCATCTACGGCGATTCTCATTATTTCCACTCCTTTTTTATCATCACTATAAAGTATAGCATAGTCTGCTAATCAAAATAATGATTATCTTGATTTTCTACCTCTAGACTATCTACCAAAGGCCGATATTCTGGTAGTACCTGCCAATTTTTAATTTGCCAAACATTCTGCGCTTCTTCACGGGCGACTTCCAACACATTGCCATCAGCCACAAGATCGGCAATCGCAAATTGAGGCAGCCCTGATTGGCGAAAGCCAAAGACTTCTCCAGGACCACGTAATTCTAAGTCTTTTTCACTTAATACAAAGCCATTATTTGTTTCTGTCATGATTTTCATCCGTTCAACGCCCAATTCATTCTTAGGATTAGCGACTAACACACAATAGGAAGCATCACTACCGCGACCAACTCGGCCACGCAATTGATGCAACTGTGCTAGTCCAAAACGATCCGCATCCATGATCAGCATGACTGTGGCATTTGGAACATTTACTCCGACTTCGATAACGGTCGTCGAAACTAAGATTTGCATCTTATTTTCTTTAAAGGTTTCCATGATCGCATCTTTTTCTTGATTCTTCATTTTACCATGTAATAATCCCACTTCATACTGAGGTGCAAACAGCTCACTTAATTTCTCATAGATTTCTACCGCATTTTTCACATCCAGTGCTTCGGATTCTTCGATCAATGGACAAATCACATACATCTGATGTCCCTTAGCTAATTCTTTATGTGTCCAATCCAATACACTGTCTAATTGCGGCGTTCTCACCCAACGTGTTTCTATGGGGATCCGCCCGGCTGGCAGCTCATCGATGATCGAAACATCCATCTCTCCATACGCGGTAATTGCTAACGTACGAGGAATCGGCGTTGCAGTCATAAACAACACATCTGGCCGCCAACCTTTCTCCCGAAGCACTTTTCGTTGATTGACTCCAAAGCGATGCTGCTCGTCTGTGATCACTAACCCCAGATTTTGAAACTCCACGCCTTCTTGGATCAACGCATGTGTACCTATTATAATGTCTATTTCTCCGGTTTCTAGCTGTTCCATTAGTTCCTTTCGTTCTTTGGCTTTCGTTGAACCAGTTAAAAGAGCAAGCTTTACTTCTGTTGGATCAAACAATTGCTGTAAACTTTCCATATGCTGTTGTGCCAAAATTTCAGTGGGTACCATCAATGCGCCTTGGAATCCCGCTGTGATCGTAGCATACAAAGCAATAGCAGCTACAATCGTTTTCCCACTTCCTACATCCCCTTGTAAAAGACGTTGCATATGCTGCGGGCTTCTCAGGTCACGACAAATTTCATTCGTTACGCGTTTTTGTGCATTCGTTAATTCAAAGGGCAATTTCTTGGTAAACTCTTTTAATCGTTGGATATCGTATAAGATCTCCAGTCCATTTTTTTCTGCTTTTTCGGCTTTTTTTAGTCCTTGAAGTCGCATTTGGAACAAAAAGAATTCCTCAAAAACGATTCGTCGCTTCGCCTGATGATTTTCTTCATGATTTTTGGGAAAATGCATACTTCGAACAGCTGTTGGTCGATCCAATAAACGATACTTCTCGACTAAGTAGATCGGCAGATTTTCTTCAAGTAATTGTCCGTATTCTTCAAATCCTTTTTTTATCAGATCAACTAAGGTCGTTTGGCGTATCGATTTATTGACATGATAGATAGGAGAAAAATCATCTAATGTTTGAGAACCCAAGATTTTCATTCCATTTAACGCTTTTCGTTTTGCATCCCATTTTCCATAGACGGCGATTTCTTCTGATAAAATGATTTTATCTTTTAAATAAGGTTGATTGAAAAAAGAAACATTGAACACTGCATGATCTTGCATCATTCGAAACTGTAATCGACTTTTTTTGTATCCAAATCGGCTCATGACAGGTGGAGAAACCACAAGTCCTTTTAAGGTTACTTTCTCTTGGTCTTGGATCTCATTTAAATTTCTTTCTTGGATATCTTCATAGCGAAAAGGATAATAGGTCAGTAAATCTTCAATCGTATGTATGCCTAAACTGGCAAGACTCACGGCTCTTTTCTCTCCCACACCAGCCAACACCGTAACTGGATCATTCAAAGATCGCATGGTCATTTCCTCCTCTTCGTCATTTCCCAACTGGCTGTCTTATTCTGTTTCAGCCATTCCTTAGAAAGAGGGCTGTACCATTTCTCTGGCACAGCCCTTACTAATTCGATCATTCTTTGCTACGTTCTTATTCTGCTGAGAATAGATATGGATAAACAGGTTGGTCTCCTTGATGGATCTCGAATTCCAAATCTGGATAACGTTCGACTAACTTAGCTGTCAAAGCTTCTGCTTGCTCAACTGAGCCGCCTTCACCAGCTAAGATCGTTACGATTTCTGTGTCTTCAGTGATCATTTTTTCTAGAGTATCTAATGAAGTTTCCACGATATCTGGATTAGAGATCACGATTTTTCCATCGATCATTCCTAAAAAGTCACCTTCAGTGATTTTTACGCCATCAATCGTTGTGTCACGAATAGCATGTGTCACTTGACCGCTCACTACACTTGAAAGCATTTCTGTCATTGTTTGTTTATTTTCATCTAATGATAGTTGATCATTGAATGATAGCATCGCTGTCAATCCTTGAGAGATCGTCTTTGATGGCACGACTGCTACTGGGATTTCAGCAACTTCAGCTGCTTGGTCAGCAGCCATGAAAATATTTTTGTTGTTTGGCAACACGATAACTTTGTCTGCATTGACCTCTTGAATGGCTTTGACAATGTCCTCTGTACTTGGATTCATTGTTTGACCACCACTGATCACGTAATTTGCACCTAAGCTTTTAAATAACTCTTGGATCCCTTCGCCAGCAGCGATTGCTACGATACCATAAGGTGTACGTGTCGGTTTTTGTTGTGCAAACGCATTGACATCTTCGTCATGCTCTAAAATCGTTTCATGTTGCAAACGCATATTATCCACTTTTATTTTCACTAATGAACCAAATTTTTGTCCATAGTTCAATACTTCACCTGGATTTTCTGTGTGAACATGTACTTTGATGATTTCTTCATCATTGACTACTAATAATGAATCGCCTAATCCGTCTAAGTAATTGCGGAACTCTTCATAATCAAATTGGCTATCAACGGTTGGTCCTTCGCCGATTTTCACCATGATTTCTGTACAGTAGCCATAGTGGATATCTTCTGTAGCTAATTGTCCTTGGACACTACGATGATGTTCCGCATTGACCATGTCATCCATTTCTGCTGGAGATGGTTCATAGACTTCATCTGCTTGGAATTCACCGTTCAAAGCGCTCAAAAAACCTTCATAGACAAACAGTAGCCCTTGTCCACCACTATCGACTACACCTACTTCTTTTAATACTGGCAATAAGTCAGGTGTTTTAGCTAAAGCACGTTTTCCGCCTTTGACAACGGCAGTCATCACTTCTATTACATCATCGGTTGATTTCGCTTTCTTTTCGCCAGCTTTAGCAGCTTCTCTCGCTACTGTCAGGATCGTTCCTTCCACTGGTTTCATGACCGCTTTATAAGCTGTTTCAACACCATGTGTAAAAGCCGCCGCTAGATCGGTAGCATTTAATACTGTTACATCTGGAATTTGTTTGGAAAAACCGCGAAATAATTGAGACAAGATAACGCCTGAATTTCCTCGAGCTCCCATCAATAATCCTTTAGATAGCATCGTTGCTAGATCTCCTACTTTTTCAGAAGTAGAGTCAACTACTGCTTTTGCTCCGCTAGTCATGGATAAATTCATATTTGTACCAGTATCTCCATCAGGAACTGGAAATACATTTAACGAATTGACATATTCTGCATTTATTTGCAGACGATTCGCGCCCGCCTGAACCATTTCCTGGAATTGGCTTGCACTGATTTCTGTTAAACTCACCTAGATAATCCTCCTTCAGATCGACTGCTGAATGAATCAGCAAGCCTCCTGCCTAGTCTGGCAGTACACGAACACCTTGGACAAAGACATTAACAGAATTGGCTGTTACACCTAATAATGCCTCCAAGTTGTATTTTACTTTTTCTTGAACATTACGTGAAACTTCCGAAATTTTTGTACCATAGCTAATAATCGTATAAACGTCCACCGCGATACCGTTATCTTCTTGACGAACGACTACACCTCTAGCATAATTTTCTTTACGTAAAATCTCAGTGATATTATCTTTGATTTGATTTTTGCTGGCCATTCCTACAACACCGAACACATCTGTCGCGGCGCCACCAACAACTGTTGCAATCACATCATTGGTAATTTCAATGGTTCCAGCTGACGTTTGAATTTTTACAGCCATGAATGAGCCTCCTTAACGGGTAAAATACTCCCATTTTTCTTCTATCATATTTTATCATAGCGCAACCTGAAATAAAAGGTAGTTACCCTAAAGTACTCAAAAACCCACGAATTTTTTAGAAATAACCTTGTATAATTTACAATTATTCTTGACAAATGTCAATTCTATCAGTGAAAATGTGCTTGCAAATTACTATTCTATATGATATGTTAGTCTGGTATGAGCTGAATTATTCTATTGCTCCAAATCAAGGCAAAGGAGGAAATTTACATGGCAAAAGTTTGTTACTTTACAGGTCGCAAGACAAAAAGTGGAAACAACCGTTCACACGCTATGAACTCAACAAAACGTACTGTTAAACCTAACTTACAAAAAGTTCGCGTAATGATCGACGGAACACCTAAAAAAGTTTGGGTGTCAACTCGTGCTTTGAAATCAGGAAAAGTTGAACGCGTTTAATTGAATAAAGTTTGAACCGTTCATTGTTGAACGGTTTTTATTTACATATAACAAGTAAAAATACCTAAAGTAGACTCTTCATTGAGTTCTTGCTTTAGGTATTTTTTCATACCACTTAAAAGTATCGGGTATTTGTCTTTTTATGATTGCTCAACTGTTTATGAAACGTAGGTATAATCTTCTATTGATAGTTTATTTAGCTAGGATTTCGTCTAGATAAATTCAATTATTTCGTTATGTTTCCTATAATATTTGACGATTTTGTATTATTTATTTTGTTTTTTTATTTTTTTATGAAATGTAAAGTCTTTTAAGGTGGAGAAAAAGATGAATGTGATAAACTAGAAGTATCTTCATTATCATAGAAATTGGTGGTTTGAATATGAAAACAAAATTAAAACTTTTTCTTAAAGAGAATGGTCGCTACGCATTAGCTAGCTTCCTGATTCCTTTACTGATACTCACACTTGTTTATCTAAGTATCGGTATCTATCCTGGAAGTGACCGCAGCATTCTTGCGAGTGATGCCTTTTCACAATTTTCTAACTTTCATGCAAGCTTTCGGAATATGTTACTTGGAAAGCAAAGTATTTTCTATACATGGAATGCCTCTCTCGGTTTGAATTACCTTTCTTTGATCTCGTACTATCTAGGCGGGATCTTCACACCACTTGTGGTGTTGTTCCCTAATCAGATGATGCCTGATGCCCTTTATTTTCTTACGATCTTAAAAGTCGGCTGTGCAGGATTATCTTTTTGGTTTCTTGCAAGAACATACAAGATACCTCGTTGGGGCCATGTTGCGCTAAGTGTTAGCTATGCATCGATTTCTTTCATCACTGCACACTCAGAAATCATCATGTGGTTAGATGCCTTTATTTACCTTCCCTTGATCATTCTAGGGATTCATCGAGTAATGGATTTAAAAAAACCGATCGTCCTATTTGTCAGCTATCTCTTACTCTTTCTATCGAGTTTTTATATGGGATTCATGATCGGTGTCTTTTCCTTCCTTTACTTTGTTGTTAGACTTCTAAGTAATTGGTCGGTATATAAAAAAACGATTCTTTCTTACGGCATTACCTCTTTACTAGCTGGTGGTGCTTCAATGATCATTATTTTGCCGGCTATCCTTGATCTGCGCTCTAATGGAGAAGCACTGACTCAGATCACGACGTTCAAAACAGAGGCCACTTCCTACTTGGATCTGATCATGAAAAATATGGTGGGCGTTTATGATACAACCAAATATGGTTCGATTCCTTTTATTTACGCCGGATTGTTTCCATTAGTACTGTGCCTGTTTTATTTTATCAGCCGAAAAATCACTGTCAAAAACAAACTTTTATTTGGTAGTTTGTTTGCACTGTTGATTGCTAGTTTTTATATCGTTCCTTTGAATCTATTCTGGCATGGGATGCACGCACCGAACATGTTCTTATTCCGTTATGCGTATCTGTTTTCTTTCTTAGTTATTTTACTAGCTGCCAAAGCTTGGGAAGTACTGACGAAAGAAGATCAGGGATTACTAGTCGGGATCATCATTCTTCTTGCAGCGGTCTTCACCACTGCTTGGGGACTGAAACCAGCAGATAGTTATTCTTATGTCACAACGACTTCCTTTGTTTTGACTGTTGTTTTCTTAGGGCTCTATGCTTTGACGATCGGTTTTTTCCACCATCACAAACAGTCAGTTAAATACCTCAGTCTATTGTTATTGTTGCTCATGACTGCAGAAGCAAGTGTCAATACGAACAGCATGATCCATGGTATTTTAGATGATTGGAATTACGCATCGCGAAGTTTGTATACTGATCCTGCGCCCTCATTGAAAGCATTAGTTGACAAAACAAAAAAAGAATCAGATACATTTTATCGTTTAGAAAACCTTGACCCCGTCTCACCGAATGATTCGATCAATTATGGTTATAGCGGGATTAGTTTGTTTTCTTCTATCAGAAACCGAAACTCTTCTTCTTATCTGGATACATTAGGGTTTCGTTCTCGCGGAACGAATTTGAACATTCGCTATGCGAATAATACTTTGTTGATGGATGGTTTTACAGGAATCAAATACAATATCGCGAAAAACGACAGCAGCTTTAGTAAATACGGCTTTATTCGAGAAGATCAAAGCGGTGATTACACGCTCTATAAAAATATCAATGCTTTACCTTTAGCCTTTACTGCTCCTTTGTCGATCAATGATGTAGAACAGCCACTGACAGATAATTTGACTAGTCAAACAAATTTAATCAACCAACTGTCTGGTTTGAACGAACAGTATTATACATTCTATACACCAACATTAAAAAGCCAGCAAAATGTCACAGTCAGCAATACATCAACAGGTGTGACTTATGGCGAAACAGCTGAAAATCAGCCAAAAGTCTTAACTTGGGAAGTGAAAGTACCAGCAAATACACAAGCTTACTTGAGCCTTTTCCCAACGAATTATGCACAATTAGAAAGTTCAACTGCTACCATTACAGTCAATGGGATGTCACGCAAGACCCAAATCAATATCTCTGGGCAATATTACGATCTTGGTTATTATCCGCAAGAAACGACAGTCACCTTTACTGCTAGTTTTTATGGCACAAAAGAAGTTAGTTTTATGGCACCCAAAGTCATCGGCTTAGATGTTGTAGCTTATCAAGCTGCCATGAACCAGATCAAGGACAACGGTGTTGAGATGGACACTACAGGACGTACCGCTACAGGAACAGTCAATACTCCTGAAGATAAGATGCTTGTCACAACGATTCCTTATGATGCAGGTTGGAAAGCCAAAGTTGATGGCAAGTCAGTAGAGGTAGAAAACTTTAAAGATGCCTTCTTGATGATCAAAGTTCCAGCAGGTAAGCACACTGTCACGTTTAGTTATTTACCTCAGGGATTTATGATCGGTGCCATCTTATTCGTTCTCTGTCTTGCCCTGTTCATTCTCTACGTCTGGTATCTAAAGCGTAATAGTTCATTTAAACGAGTTACTGAAATCGAACAACCAGCTCCGCAAAGGACCTCACATCGTAGAAGAAAATAAAAAAACTCCTTTAGTCGTCTGATCATCATCAGATACTAAAGGAGTTTTTTCATTCATATTTGACTTCGTAAAGATATAGCCCTTCTGGATGAGCAGTCGGTCCAGCAGCATTACGATCTTTTTTCGCTATGATTTCAGGAATACTATCCTCTGCCAAACGTCCATTCCCAATTTTAAGCAATGTTCCAACTAAGATACGGATCATTTTGTAAAGAAAACCATTGCCGCGGAAAGTAAACAAAAGCTCATCGCCGGTTTCATTCACTTCCATTTTCGCTTCATAGATCGTTCGAACTTTGTCTTCGATAGAGCTACCAGAAGCACAAAAAGAAGTGAAATCATGTGTTCCTAATAAATCAGGAAGCGCTCGTTGGATCTTTTCCACATCTATTGGATAAGGAAAATAACTGGCATAATGGCGTAGAAATGGACTACGCGGTTTGCCTATATCCACTCGAAATTGATACGTTTTTTCTTTTACAAGATAACGAGCATGGAAATCTTCTGAAACAATTGCTACTTCTTTCACTGCAATATCTTCTGGTGACTGCGTATCTAAAGCAAAACGCATGCGTTCTAACGGACGCTCTTCGGGGTAATCAAAATGGATCACTTGCCCCATTGCATGTACTCCTGCATCTGTACGACCAGACCCAAAAACAGTGATTTCTTTACCATTCGCCATCTTTGTTAATGTTTTTTCTATTTCTTCTTGTACGGTACGACCATTTGGCTGTTTTTGAAATCCATTAAAGTTCGTTCCATCATATGCAATAATTGCTTTGTAGCGTGTCATACATTCACCTTTTCTACTAAATCAGCTTCTTAAAAAAATCAACGCGATCGTCAATAATACAAATGCAAGAATGACGAACGTGTCACGGTTGTGCCAATGAAGGATACGATATTTCGTTCGTCCTTCACCACCTTGATAGCCTCTTGCTTCCATAGCTGTCGCCAAATCTTCTGCACGATTAAAACTGCTTACAAATAACGGGATCAACAAGGGAATGACAGCTTTCATTTTTTGAACTAAGCTACCTTCTCCAAAATCGACGCCACGTGCGCGTTGCGCATTCATGATTTTTTCTGTTTCATCCATCAAAGTAGGAACAAAACGTAAGGCGATCGACAACATCAAGGAGATTTCGTGTACTGGAAAACGCACAGCTTTTAGTGGTCTTAACAGATATTCAATTGCATCAGACAATTCTAAAGGAGGCGTGGTCAATGTCAATAATGTCGACATAAAGATGATCAATACGAAACGGCAAAAAATGAAAAGTCCGTTCATCACACCAAATTCAGTGATGTTAAAGATCCCCCAACTCCAATAAGTCGCGCCACCGCTTGTAAATAAGACTTGTAAAGCTACGGTGAATAAGATCAACCAGATCAACGGTCGAATACCACGAATGAAGAATTTGATATCGACTTTCGAAAGAAAAACAGCAAGCAATGTGAAAACAGCTAATAGTGCGTAAGTCTGCCAATTATTTGCTAAAAAAATGATACCGATAAAATAGAAGCTGGCTAATAATTTTGCACGAGGATCTAATCGGTGAATCAAGGAATTCCCTGGCATATACCGACCAAAAATCAATTTATTCATCATGTGCATTTCCTCCTGCTAATTCAACAATCTTATCTGCCAACTCTTCAGCAGTGATCGGCAACTCGGAAAATAGCTTCTCGCGATTGTTTAATTTTTCTGCAAACTCGGTAGCAGTAGGAACACCTAATTGCTTGTCTTTCAACCAGGTAAGATTTTGAAAAACTTGATGGGGTCGTCCACTTTCGACAATTTTCCCTTTTTCAAGTACATAGACATAATCGGCGTAGTTCGCCACATCGTCCATCAAGTGGGTAACTAGTACGATCGTAATATTCTGCTCTTTATGCAGACGCCAGAACATATCCATCATTTCTTTTCTTCCCTGCGGGTCAAGTCCCGCTGTTGGCTCATCTAAAACGAGTACTTCTGGTTTCATTGCTAAGACCCCAGCAATAGCCACTCGTCGCATTTGTCCACCAGACAATTCAAATGGCGAACGTTCTAAGTAAGTCTCATCTAAACCAACATGCCCAAGCATCTCTTTTGCTAACTGAAGCGCATCTTCGTCACTGACTCCAAAATTTTTAGGACCAAATGCAATATCTCGAGCGACTGTTTCTTCAAATAATTGTGCTTCAGGAAATTGAAAAACGATCCCGACTTTTTTACGGATCGGTTTTAAATTTTTATTGTTCGTATCAGGTTTGATTTGTCGATCGCCAATATGTACGATTCCACTCGTAGGCTTGACCAATGCATTTAGATGTTGAAGTAGGGTCGATTTACCACTACCTGTATGACCGACCAGAGCTGTATAGCTATTTTCTTCAATCGTCATATCAATATCAAATAGCGCTCTTTGTTCAAATGGCGTATTGGGCTGATACGTAAAATCTACTTTTTCAAAACGGATGTCCATAACCAGTCCACCATCCCTTCTTCAGTCATGTACTCTTCTGGAACGACAAAACCTCGTTGTTTTAATGCACTCTTTAATTTTTCAGGAAAAGGAAGATCCAACCCAAGATTGATCAGTTCAGGACCAGCAGAAAAAATTTCTTCTGGTGTCCCTTCATTAACTAGCTCACCTTGTTTCATGACAAATATCCGATTGGCATTCGCTGCTTCATCGATATCATGTGTGATAGATATGACCGTCAAGTTGCTTTCTTCTTTGATCTTTTTGATCGTCGAAATAACTTCTTCTCGTCCTTCGGGGTCTAACATGCTAGTCGCTTCATCTAAAATGATGATATCTGGCCGTAACGCAACAACCCCTGCAATAGCAACTCGTTGTTTTTGTCCACCAGACAATCGTGCAGGTTCTCTTTTTGCAAAGTCACTCATACGGACTTTTTCAAGTGCATCCTTTACACGAACCACCATTTCTTCACGTGGGATACCCTGATTCTCAAGACCAAAAGCAACATCATCTTCCACTGTTGATCCGACAAACTGGTTGTCAGGATTTTGGAAAACCATGCCGACCATTCGACGTATAGCCCAGATGTTTTCTTCATTTAGTAACTGCTTTCCTACCTTTACCGTGCCTGATTCTGGCAAAAGCAGACCGTTGATCGTCTTTGCGAGTGTTGATTTACCTGAACCATTGTGCCCGATAATTGCGATCCATTCACCTTGATTGATCGTAAATGAAATATCTTTTAACGCAAAACGGGGGTCATCTGGTTGGTATTTGTAATTAATCTTTCCTAATTCAATAATTGGCTCCATAATTACTCCTTCTCCATCCTAAAGTTCCTACTAACACTATCAAAAAATACCTGATTTTTCAATTGTTTCCGTTTTAATTAAAGTGTTTTTTTGTACCTTCGAATAGATGTCAAGACAGTTAATTGAAGGTACAAAAAAACACTTTATGATGAGTGCATACTCCTCAAATCGATCCGACTTGAGGAGTAGCGCTGAGCTAGACTCGGAAGAGTTAACTTCCAACATCATAACACTCTAAAAGAATCATCTATAAAGTGATGTTATTAGTGTGATTTTAGACAAGTTCTAAGACAACCATTGGTGCACCATCACCGCGTCTTGGTTCTGTCTTCAAGATACGAGTGTAGCCACCTTGACGTTCAGCATAACGAGGTGCAATATCGTTGAATAGTTTTTGCAAAGCTGATTCAATGACGATATCCTCATTTTCTTCACGTACGCTAGCAACTTCATTACGTACAAAAGCCGCAGCTTGACGACGTGCATGCAAGTCTCCACGTTTGCCTAAAGTGATCATTTTTTCTGTAGTTGAGCGAACTTCTTTCGCACGAGCTTCAGTAGTCACAATACGTTCGTTAATTAATAAGTCAGTTGTTAAATCACGCAACATCGCTTTACGTTGGCTAGATGTGCGTCCTAGTTTACGATAACTCACGTTGGTTTCCCTCCTTCGTAAAAGGTTTTAATCTTCTTTACGTAAACCTAAACCTAAGTCGTGTAATTTTGCTTTCACTTCTTCTAATGATTTACGTCCTAAGTTACGGACTTTGATCATTTCTGGCTCAGATTTATTCGTAAGTTCTTGTACAGTATTGATTCCTGCACGTTTTAAACAATTGTAAGAGCGAACAGATAAGTCTAATTCTTCAATTGTCATTTCCAACATTTTTTCTTTTTGTGTTTCTTCCTTTTCGACCATGATTTCAGCATTTTTTGCTTCATCAGTCAGGTTAACAAAAATATCTAAATGTTCAGTCATGATTTTTGCAGATAAACTCATTGCTTCCAATGGTTCGATTGAACCATCTGTCCAAATCTCCATCGTCAATTTATCAAAATCTTCACGGTGTCCAACACGAGTGTTTTCTACTTGGTAGTTTACACGACGAACTGGTGTGTAGATTGAATCGACTGGAAGTACGCCGATCGGCATATCTTCTTTTTTGTTTTCATCTGCTTGAACATAACCACGTCCTGGTTTCACTGTTAAGCGAGCATGGAACGTAGCACCTTCTGAGACACTACAGATGTACATATCTTTGTTAAGAATTTCTACCTCACTATCAACGATAATATCGCCAGCAGTTACTGTAGCAGGTCCGGTAATATCGATTTCAAGGGTTTTTTCTTCTTGGCCATACATTTTCAGTGCTAAACCTTTAATGTTCAAGATGATTTGAGTGACGTCTTCTCGTACACCTTTAATGGTAGAGAATTCATGCAGTACACCATCGATTTGAATATTAGTGATGGCAGCACCTGGCAAAGAAGATAATAAAATACGACGTAGGGAATTCCCTAAAGTAGTCCCATAGCCTCTTTCAAGAGGTTCAACGATGAACTTGCCATAATCTTTTTCTTCATCAATTTTTGCGATTCTTGGTTTTTCGAACTCAATCATTCTTATCTTTACCCCTTTCAAAACGAAAAGTGTCTTGTTCAATGACGTTACTAATAGAACTCAAAATGAGCGGCACTCATTAAACACGACGGCGTTTTGGAGGGCGGGCACCATTATGAGGAACTGGAGTCACGTCACGAATTGCAGTCACTTCTAAACCTGTAGCTTGTAATGAACGAATTGCTGCTTCACGTCCAGAACCAGGTCCTTTAACTGTTACTTCAACAGTCTTTAATCCGTGTTCCATTGCTGCTTTTGTAGCTGTTTCTGCTGCCATTTGAGCGGCAAAAGGAGTTGATTTTTTGCTTCCTTTGAAGCCTAATGAACCAGCTGACGACCACGCTAATGCATTTCCGTGAGTATCAGTGATCATGATGATAGTGTTGTTGAATGTAGAATGGATATGTGCAATACCTGCTTCTATATTCTTTTTCACACGGCGTTTACGATTCACTTTTTTTGCTGCCATGAAGTTTTAACCTCCTTCACTTAAGAATTATTTTTTCTTGCCAGCGATAGCGCGAGCTGGGCCTTTACGAGTACGTGCATTGTTTTTCGTGTTTTGTCCACGAACAGGCAAACCACGGCGATGACGGATGCCTCGGTATGAACCGATTTCCATCAAGCGTTTGATGTTTAAGTTCACTTCACGACGAAGATCACCTTCAACTTTTAATTTATCTACTTCCGCACGGATAGCATCTGTTTGTTCATTCGTTAATTCACGAACGCGAACATCTTCAGATACACCAGCATCAGCTAAGATTTTTTTAGCAGTAGTGTTACCAATACCATAGATATAAGTAAGTGAAACTACTACACGTTTATCACGAGGAATATCTACTCCTGCAATACGAGCCATATTTATTGCACCTCCAATTATCCTTGACGTTGTTTATGTTTTGGATTTGCTGGGCAAATCACCATAACGCGTCCTTTACGACGAATTACTTTACAATGTTCGCACATTGGTTTTACTGATGGTCTTACTTTCATGATAATACCTCCTGTAGTTTTACGGAGTACAATTATTTAAAGCGATAAGTAATACGGCCACGGTTTAAATCGTACGGAGACAATTCAACCGTCACTTTGTCACCAGGTAAGATACGGATGTAATGCATACGAATTTTACCTGAAACAGTAGCAAGAACTTGGTGTCCGTTTTCTAGTTCAACTTTAAACATTGCATTCGGCAAAGTTTCGACGACTGTACCTTCGACTTCAATCATATCTTCTTTTGCCACGCACAGTACCTCCTTGTACTTGTTTCGCATTTTCACACGATAAAATGGCGGAAACTGCAGTTCCCACCTCAAAATTCTCAAAATGGATCATCTAGAGGATTTCTCTAGAAGTCGGACTGACATATTCTATCATAATTTATTGAACTTGACAAGAGTAACTGCTTAATGCAAGTCGGCTACGGGCAATCGTGCTATTTTTCAATGATTTTTTGTACATCAGTAAATACAGCATCGATTTCACGATCACCATCGATAGTGTGTAGCAAACCTTGTTCTTTATAATAAGCCAAGATTGGTTCACTATTTTTGATGTTGATAGCCAGACGATTTTTAACCGTCTCAGGTTTATCATCTTCTCTTTGATAGAATTCATGCCCACCACAACGATCACATGTGTCTTCAACTTTTGTAGGGTTGAAAATTTTATGGTAAGTTGCTCCACAGTTACGGCAGATGAATCGGCCAGCTAAACGCTCAACCAATACTTCTTCACCAACATGGATATCGATGACAGCATCAATTTTTTTATTTAAATCTTTCAGCATTGCGTCCAGAGCTTCTGCTTGCTCAATCGTACGTGGAAAGCCATCTAATAAGAAGCCTTTCTCCGTATCTGGTTCAGCTAAACGCTCTTTCACGATTCCATTTGTTACTTCATCAGGAACTAATGCACCTTTATCAATATAAGACTTTGCTTCCAAGCCAAGAGCTGTTTCATTTTTCATTGCTGCACGAAACATGTCTCCTGTTGAGATATGCGGAATATGATAAGCATCAATGATTTTTTCTGCTTGTGTTCCTTTACCCGCGCCTGGTAGCCCCATTAAAATGAGGTTCATTGTTTACCCTCCTAATAAATGTGAGAACGTGTGTTGAGGAAAAACCTCAACACGCTTTCTTACTCTTACTCAATAAATCCAACATATTTACGTTTCAGCATTAAGCCTTCTAACTGTTTCGCAGTTTCTAAAGCAACACCGATAACGATCAGTAAGCTGGTACCACCTAACCCGATAGATTGAGGCAAATTCCAGACCATTTGAGCAATGATCGGTAATAAAGCCACCAAACCAAGGAAAATTGCACCGACTGTACTTAAACGCATCAATAAGCTTGAGACATACTCTTCAGTCCCCTTACCAGGGCGTACGCTTGGTATATAACTTCCTTGTTTTTGTAAGTTTTCCGCTAATTTCTCAGGGTTCACTTGAACAAAAGCATAGAAGAACGTAAATGCAACGATCAGTATCGTATAAATCGTCGCACCTGGCGCCGTGTTATAGTTAAAGATCTCCATCATTATCTTATACCAATTTTCAGATCCAAACCGACCACTCAATGCTTGTAATACCGCATTAGGAGTAGCAATAAACGAGCTGGCGAAGATAACCGGGATAACCCCAGCCGCATTCACTTTCAACGGTAGATAACTACTTGTTGGAGCGCCTGCTACGCGTTTCGTATATTGGATCGGGATCTTGCGTTCAGCTTGTTGGAAAAATGTGACAAACGTTACGATCAATAAAATCGCAACAAGTAAGATGGCAACGAAAATTGCAGATTTCCAGATATCTGAAGGATCAATGTTTATAAAGTAATCTTCATAAATTTCTTTGACACTTTCAGGTAGTCTAGAAATGATCCCTGCAAAGATGATCATTGACACACCATTACCAATACCTTTTTCGGTGATTTGTTCTCCTAACCAAGTGACAAACATTGTACCGGCAGTCAAGATCAGACCGATCGTTACATATGTTGACACATTAGGGTTATTGACAAAACCTAATTGGGCATATTGGTTAAACCCAGCAGTGATACCGACTGATTGGATAAATGCCAATACTAATGTCAGGTATCGTGTTGCTTGATTTAACTTTTTACGACCAACTTCCCCTTGTTTTGACCATTCCACGAAACGTGGAACGATATCCATTTGTAGCAATTGGATGACGATAGACGCTGTAATGTAAGGTGAAACCCCCATTGAGAAGATAGAGAAGTTTTGCATCGCACTACCACTGACTAAGTTCAACATATTGAAAAATGGCAAAGAAGAAAGATTTTGCAATGAACTAGCATCTACGCCAGGCACAGTAATATGTGCGCCTAGACGAAATACAAATAGAACAAACACTGTGAATAGGATTTTTGATCTAATATCTTTTACTTTAAAAGCATCTTTTAATAGTTTAAGCATTAGATCACCTCGATTGATCCACCAGCAGCAACGATTGCTTCTTCAGCTGCTTTAGAGAATTTTGCGGCCTTCACAGTTAATTTTTTAGTTAATTCACCGTTAGCTAATACTTTGATTCCAGCTTTTTCGTTTTTCACGATTCCAGCTTCTACTAAAGCAACTGGTGTTACTTCAGCACCGTCTTCAAAGCGATTCAAGACATCAAGGTTAACAACTGCGTAGTCTTTACGGTTCACGTTTGTGAATCCACGTTTTGGTAAACGACGGAATAATGGCGTTTGTCCACCTTCAAATCCTAGACGTACACCACCGCCTGAACGAGCTTTTTGTCCTTTTTGACCGCGTCCAGCAGTTTTTCCGTTACCAGAAGAAGTACCACGTCCAACACGATTGCGTACTTGGCGTGAACCTTCTGCAGGTTTCAATTCATGAAGTTTCATAGGTTTGGCACCTCCTTAATATTCTAGTTCTTAATTTCTTAGATTATTTAAGTTTAATTAGACTTCTTCAACGTCCACTAAATGAGAAACAGTATTGATCATGCCTTTGATAGCATCGTTAGCAGGCTTAACCACTGAACTGTTAATCTTAGTAAGACCTAACGCTTTGACTGTATCGCGTTGGTTTTGAGGACGTCCGATAATACTGCGTTTTAAAGTAACTTTTAATTCAGCCATTATGTTTGTCCTCCTTATCCGATTAATTCTTCAACAGATTTGCCACGAAGTTCTGCAACTTCTTCAGCACGTTTCAATTGTTTCAAACCTTCAACAGTTGCACGAACAACGTTGATTGGTGTATTTGAGCCTAAAGATTTAGAAGTGATATCTGCTACCCCAGCTAATTCTAATACGGCACGAACTGGTCCACCAGCAGCAACCCCAGAACCTTCAACAGCAGGTTTCATTAGGATTCTACCACCACTAAAAGCACCGATTACTTCGTGTGGGATTGTTGAACCAACCATAGGTACTTCAACTAAGTTTTTCTTCGCATCTTCAATTGCTTTACGGATTGCTTCAGGTACTTCTTGTGCTTTACCTGTACCAAATCCTACGTGTCCGTTTTTGTCACCGACAACAACTAAAGCAGCAAAACGTAGACGACGTCCACCTTTAACAACTTTTGTTACACGGTTAATTGCAACAACGCGGTCTTCTAATTCCAAATGTTTTGGATCGATATAAACCATGAATGGTATTCCTCCTTCTTCTAAAATTCTAGTCCATTTTCGCGAGCAGCTTCAGCTAAAGCTTGCACACGGCCATGGTAAAGGTATCCACCACGGTCAAAGACTACTACTTTAATGCCTTTTTCAGTTGCGCGTTCAGCAACCAATTTACCGACAGCTTGTGCTGCTTCTGTTTTTGTTCCACCTGAAATTTCTTTATCCAAGGTAGAGGCACTTGCTAGCGTTACACCCGCTACGTCATCAATAATTTGAGCGTAGATGTTTTTGTTAGAACGAAAAACGTTCAAGCGTGGGCGCTCAGCAGTACCAGAGATATTGTTACGTACACGACGATGTCTCTTTTGACGTGTTTTGTTCTTATCTGGTTTTGTAATCACAATTGTCACCTCTTTAATTTTATTGTATTGCTTGATCAAGCAATAAATTGAAAGTCCCGAAAAATAGAAGCTGCGGCACAAGCAAAATTTCTTTTGATCGAAGAAAAACTTCTGCAAAATATTTTTTTCCTGCTGCTGGCTTCTATGCAATTTTCAAAACTATTATTTACCAGTTTTACCTTCTTTACGGCGTACATATTCGCCAACATAACGAATACCTTTACCTTTATAAGGTTCTGGAGGACGAGTTCCACGAATGTTCGCAGCTAATTCGCCAACTTCTTCTTTGTTCGCACCTTTAACAATTACTTGTGTATTTGCTGGTACTTCAACAGTTACTCCAGCTGGTGGTGTGATTTCGACTGGATGTGAGTAACCAACGTTCAATACAAGTTTTGATCCTTGTAATTGTGCACGGTACCCAACCCCGATCAATTCTAACGCTTTTTGGAATCCTTCGCTGACACCTACAACCATGTTGTTGAAGTTGGCACGAGTTGTTCCATGAATTGTTTTCATTTCTTTACTGTCGTTCGGACGAGTGAATGTCACTTCGTTTCCTTCGATATTCATTGTGATATCTGAAGAGAAAGTACGTGTTAATTCACCTTTTGGTCCTTTAACTGTAACGTTGTTTCCATCTTGAGTAACAGTTACTCCTTCAGGGATCACAACGACTTTATTTCCAATACGGCTCACTTAAAGACACCTCCTTGTAGATTCTACTTGATTACCATACGTAAGCGATAACTTCGCCGCCAATATTTTTTTCACGAGCTTCTTTATCAGTGACAACACCTTCAGAAGTCGAAATGATTGCGATACCTAAACCGTTCAATACTTTTGGTACTTCGTCAGCTTTGACATAAGCACGCAAACCTGGTTTAGAGATACGTTTTAAGTTTGTGATAACACGTTCGCCGTTTTTACCAAATTTTAGGAAAACACGGATCACGCCTTGTTTGTCATCTTCGATATATTCAACATCACGAACGAAACCTTCACGTTTCAAGATTTCAGCGATGTCACGTTTAATTTTTGATGCAGGAACTTCTAAAGACTCATGTTTAACCATGTTTGCGTTACGGATACGAGTTAGAAAATCTGCAATTGGATCTGTCATGACCATTGATCTTTTACCTCCTTCTTATGCGAATTTACTTTTTACCAGCTAGCTTTCTTCACGCCGGGAATTTGACCTTTATAGGCAAGTTCGCGGAAGCAAATACGGCAAAGATGGAACTTACGATAAACTGAATGTGGACGTCCGCAACGTTCGCAACGAGTATAAGCTTGTGTTGAATGTTTTGCAGGACGTTTGTTTTTAGCAATCATTGATTTTTTAGCCACGTAGTTCGCCTCCTTTAATTATTTTTGGAATGGCATGCCTAATTGTGTCAACAACTCACGAGATTCTTCATCTGAGTTAGCTGTCGTTACAATAACGATGTCCATACCACGTACTTTATCTACTAAATCATAATCTACTTCTGGGAAGATCAATTGTTCTTTAATACCTAAAGTATAGTTTCCACGACCGTCAAAGGCTTTTTTACTTACACCATGGAAGTCACGTACACGTGGTAGAGAAACTGAAACCAATTTGTCTAAGAATTCGTACATTCTTTCTCCGCGCAATGTAACTTTTGCACCAATTGGCATTCCTTCACGTAAACGGAATCCAGCGATTGATTTTTTAGCTTTTGTAATCATTGGTTTTTGTCCAGTGATCAAAGTTAATTCTTCAACTGCTTTATCTAAGTTTTTAGCGTTTGATACCGCATCACCAACACCCATGTTGATGACGATTTTTTCAACTTTAGGTGTTTGCATAACAGAGCTATAGTCAAATTTTTCCATCAATGATGGAGTTACTTCTTTAAGATATTTTTCTTTTAGGCGGTTCATTCAGTAAGACCCTCCTTCCTTAAACTTATTATTTATCTAAAACTTCACCGGTTTTTTTAGAAACTCGGACTTTTTTGCCATCTACTTCTTTATAGCCAACTCGGCCAGCTACGCCAGTAGAGTCGATCACCATCACGTTAGAAACATGAATTGGAGCTTCCATCTCAACGATTCCACCTTGAGGAGCAGCTTGAGAAGGTTTTTGGTGTTTTTTAACAACATTTACACCTTCGACAATGACTTTATCTTTTTTAGGAAACGCTGATAATACAACGCCTTCTTTATTTTTGTCTTTTCCAGTGATAACTTTAACTTTATCGCCTTTTTTAACAAACATAACTGTTTCGCACCTCCTTTGATAAGTGTCTCAAAATTATAAAACTTCTGGTGCTAGTGAAACGATCTTCATGAAGTTGTTTTCACGTAGTTCACGTGCAACTGGCCCAAAGATACGTGTTCCACGAGGGCTTTTATCATCACGAATAATCACTGCAGCATTTTCATCAAATTTAATATATGAACCGTCTGTACGACGAGCTCCTGATTTTGTTCGAACGATAACGGCTTTTACGACGTCACCTTTTTTGACAACCCCACCTGGCGTTGCTTGTTTAACCGTAGCTACGATCACGTCACCGATACTAGCAGTTTTACGACCAGAACCACCAAGGACTTTGATCGTCAATATTTCACGTGCGCCTGAGTTATCAGCGACTTTTAAACGACTTTCTGCTTGGATCACGTTGTGTATCCTCCTTTCAGATTTTGCATTCAATCTATATAGGAAAATCTCGTGTTATTAGATAATAACTGCTTCTTCGACTACTTCCAACAAACGGAAACGTTTTGTAGCTGATAATGGACGAGTTTCCATAATTTTCACGATGTCGCCAACTTTTGCTGTGTTGTTTTCATCATGTACTTTGTATTTCTTAGAATAGTTCATGCGTTTGCCATAGATAGGGTGGTTTTTCTTTGTTTCGACAGCAACGGTAATTGTTTTATCCATTTTGTCTGAAACCACACGACCTTGATAAACTTTGCGTTGATTTCTTTCTTCAGTCATACGCTTAATGGCCTCCTTCCATAATTACTTAGCTTGTTCACGCAACACAGTTTTGATGCGTGCAATCGATTTACGTACTTCTTTAATACGTGCAGTGTTTTCTAATTGACCTGTTGCTAATTGGAATCTAAGATTAAACAATTCTTCTTTTAATTGTTTTTCTTGATCAAGCATTTCGGCAGTGGTTAATTCTCTGATTTCTTTAACCTTCATTCGATTCACCACCCATTTCCTCACGTTTTACGATCTTAGTTTTCATTGGTAATTTGTGAGAAGCTAGACGTAACGCTTCACGAGCCACTTCTTCAGGAACGCCTGCGATTTCAAACATGATTTTACCACGTTTTACTGGTGCAACCCATCCTTCAGGTGCCCCTTTACCAGAACCCATACGTACCCCAATTGCTTTGGCAGTATAAGATTTGTGAGGGAAAATTTTAATCCATACTTTCCCACCACGTTTCATGTAACGAGTCATTGCGATACGAGCAGCTTCGATTTGGCGGTTAGTGATCCAATGTGAATCAACAGCTTGCAAACCGTATTCACCGAATGCTACTTCTTTACCACCTTTAGCTTCCCCGCGCATTTTTCCGCGGAATTCACGACGGTGTTTTACACGTTTAGGTACTAACATGATTATTTCCCTCCTTTCTCAGTGTTTTTTTTAGTTGGAAGAATTTCTCCACGATAGATCCACACTTTAACTCCTAGTTTTCCGTATGTTGTATCTGCTTCTTCCCATGCGTAATCAATGTCCGCACGTAAAGTATGAAGAGGAACAGTTCCTTCTGAGTATCCTTCTGAACGAGCGATATCTGCTCCGTTTAGACGTCCAGATACTTGAGTTTTGATTCCTTTAGCGCCAGAACGCATTGAACGTTGGATGGCTTGTTTTTGAGCGCGACGGAAAGCAACACGGTTTTCTAATTGACGTGCGATTCCTTCACCTACTAATTTTGCATCTAGATCTGGTTTTTTGATTTCCACGATGTTGATATGGATTCTTTTACCAGTTAGTTTGTTTAATTCTTTTCTTAGGTTTTCGACTTCAGATCCGCCTTTACCAATAACCATACCTGGTTTTGCTGTGTGAATTGAAATGTTAACACGGCCTGTAGCACGTTCGATTTCAATTGTTGATACAGCAGCATCAGCAAGTTTAGTTGAAATAAATTTACGGATTCTTAGATCTTCGTGTAAGAACTCTGCATACTCTTTTTCAGCATACCATTTTGCATCCCAGTCGCGGATGATGCCTACACGCATTCCAATTGGATGTACTTTTTGACCCACTGATTATCCCTCCTTATTTTTCTGATACGACTACCGTGATATGACTTGTACGTTTGTTGATTGGAGAAGCTGATCCTTTTGCACGTGGACGGAAACGTTTCATTGTTGGTCCTTCGTTAACAAATGCTTCAGATACTACCAAGTTTTCAACATCTAAGTCAAAATTATTTTCTGCATTCGCAACTGCTGACATCAATACTTTTTCAATGATTCCAGCAGATTTGTTTGGTGTGAATTTCAAGATTGAAATTGCATCCGCAACACTTTTACCTCTGATAAGGTCAATTACTAAACGGGCTTTTCGAGGTGAAGTGCGAACTGTTTTTGCAGTTGCTTTAGCTGATGTGATTTGTTCTGCCATTTGGTTTTATCCTCCCCTCAAATTAGCGTTTAGTTTTCTTATCGTCTGCGGCATGGCCACGATAAGTTCTTGTTGGTGCAAATTCACCTAATTTGTGTCCTACCATATCTTCTTGGATGTAAACTGGTACGTGTTTACGTCCATCGTATACTGCGATGGTATATCCAACAAAACTTGGGAATACTGTCGAACGACGAGACCAAGTTTTGATAACTTTTTTCTTTTCAACCCCTGCTTGAGCTTCAACTTTTTTCATTAAATGCTCATCAACGAAAGGTCCTTTCTTTAAACTACGACCCATGGTGAACCTCCTCTCAAAATGTGCGACACATGGTCAAAGTAATTATTTAGTTTTACGACGACGAACGATAAGTTTGTCTGATTGTGCTTTTTTGTTACGAGTTTTGTAACCAAGAGCTGGTTGACCCCAAGGAGAAACTGGTGCTTTACGTCCGATAGGAGCTTTACCTTCACCACCACCGTGTGGGTGATCATTAGGGTTCATTACGCTACCACGTACAGTTGGGCGTTTGCGCATCCAACGAGAGCGTCCTGCTTTACCAATATTGATAAGTTCATGTTGTTCGTTACCTACTGAACCGATTGTAGCGCGGCAAGCAGCTAAGATCATACGAACTTCACCAGAGTTCAAGCGGATCAATACGTATTTGCCTTCTTTACCAAGTACTTGAGCACTTGTACCAGCAGAACGGATCAATTGTCCACCTTTACCAGGTTTCATTTCAATATTGTGGATAACAGTACCAACTGGAATATTTTCTAAAGGAAGAGTATTTCCGATTTTGATATCTGCTTCTGGACCTGAAACAAGTTTCATTCCAACTTGTAGTCCTTTTGGTGCTAAGATGTAAGCTTTCACTCCATCTTCATAGTGTACTAACGCGATGTTAGCTGAACGGTTTGGATCATATTCGATCGTTTGAACAGTTGCAACAACGTTATCTTTGTTACGTTTGAAGTCGATCACGCGATATTGGCGTTTATGTCCGCCACCTTGGTGACGTACAGTGATGCGGCCGTTGTTATTACGTCCAGCATGGTTTTTCAATGGTTGTAACAATGATTTTTCAGGTGTTGATGTTGTGATTTCAGCAAAATCAGAACCTGTCATGTTACGACGACCATTTGAGGTAGGTTTGTACTTTTTAATCGCCACGTTTTTCCCTCCTAATTTAATGAGTTATCTAGTAAGTGCTTATTCAGCAGCTTCGAATAATTGGATTTCTTTTGAATCTTCGGTTAATGTAACGATCGCTTTGCGACGTTTTTTTGTATAACCTGCATATTTGCCCATACGTTTGAATTTCGCACGTACGTTCACGATGTTCACGTTTTTGACTTTTACGTCAAAAGCAGCTTCAACCGCTTGTTTTACTAAAGTTTTGTTTGCGCGAGTGTCCACTTCAAAAGTATATTTCTTGTCATCCATGGCAAGCATTGATTTTTCAGTGATCACTGGGCGTTTGATTACGTCTAGTAAGTTCATTATGCAAGCACCTCCTCAATTTGAGTAAGAGCAGTTTGTGTTGCTAACACTTTTGTACTTGAAACAACATCTAGAACACTTACGTTATCAGAAGTTACTACAGAAACGTTTGGTAAGTTACGTGCTGATAAAGCAGCAAAGTCGTTACCTGTTTCAAGAACAACCAATACTTTAGAGTCAATAGATAAGTTAGCAAGAACTTGTTTGAATTCTTTTGTTTTTGGTGCGTCGAAGCTTAAACCTTCGATTGCTACCAAGTTATTTTCAGCAACTTTTTCTGATAAAACAGATTTCATTGCTAAACGACGAACTTTTTTAGGAAGTTTGTAGCTGTAAGAACGTGGTGTTGGTCCGAAGACTACTCCACCTCCACGCCATTGTGGTGAGCGGATTGATCCTTGACGAGCACGACCAGTTCCTTTTTGACGCCATGGTTTGCGTCCACCGCCTCGAACAGCGCTACGGTTTTTAACCGCATGTGTTCCTTGTCTTAATGACGCACGTTGCATAACGATTGCATCGTAAACAACACTTTCATTTGGTTCAATTCCGAAGATTTCTTCGTTAAGTGTGATTTCACCGTTTTGGCTTCCATCTTGTTTGAATAATGCTACATTCGGCATTCCTTAGTTCCTCCTTTCTTCCTACTATTATTTAGCTTTCACAGCTGATTTGATAGTGATTAATGATTTTTTAGCTCCAGGAACGTTTCCTTTGATCAAGATTACGTTTCTTTCTGCATCAACGCGAACAACTTCCAAGTTTTGGATTGTTACGCGGTTGCCACCCATACGGCCAGCAAGACGTTTGTTTTTGAATACACGGTTAGGTGCAACTGGACCCATTGACCCAGGACGACGATGGTAACGAGAACCGTGAGCCATTGGTCCGCGGCTTTGGCCGTGACGTTTGATAACCCCTTGGAATCCTTTACCTTTCGTAGTACCTGTTACATCAATAATGTCTCCTGCTTGGAAAACATCTACTGTAATTTCTTTTCCTACTTCATATTCTCCTAGCTCAACATTTTTGAATTCACGAATGAAGCGCTTAGGAGTCGTGTTTGCTTTTGCAACATGACCTTTCGCAGGTTTGTTTGATAAAACTTCACGCATATCTTGGTAACCAACTTGAATAGCTTCGTAGCCATCAGTTTCCATTGTTTTAACTTGTAGTACTACGTTTGGAGTAGCTTCTACAACAGTTACTGGAATTAGTTCGCCAGATTCAGTGAAGATTTGTGTCATTCCCACTTTTTTCCCTAAGATTCCTTTGGTCATGAGTACACCTCCATTAATTTTATTTTAGTTTTATAGTTTGATTTCGATGTTAACACCAGATGGTAAGTCTAGCTTCATCAAAGCATCAACAGTTTTTGGTGTTGGGTTCACAATGTCGATAAGACGTTTGTGTGTACGCATTTCGAATTGTTCGCGTGAATCTTTGTATTTATGAGTCGCACGAATAACTGTGTAAAGACTGCGTTCAGTTGGTAATGGAATTGGACCAGACACGCTAGCTCCAGTTCTTTTTGCAGTTTCCACGATTTTATCCGCAGATTGATCTAAAATACGGTGTTCATACGCTTTTAAACGGATACGAATTTTTTGTTTTGCCATCTTGTTCCCTCCTTCGTCTATTTTGAAAAGTAGACATAGCTCCACGAAAATTTCCGTCACGCTCGTTCGTGGCAAAGCGTCCGGGCGTGTCGCAACCTCTCGTTTCTTAGCCGACGAAATCACATTGATTACGTCCGTGTCGTTTACGTTTGGTAAACGCACCTTTGTAATTATAATATATCTAAATCCACAAAGCAAGGCTTTTTTCCTGTAAATACTAATTTGTTTTCATAAGTTTTCATTTAGGCAGGTTTCTACTAAAATATAGTATTATCTAAAAAAGATTCCTTCTATATATAATAGAAAGAATCTTCGTTAATTAGTAGGAAAGCCAGTACTAGGATCAACTCGGTCGTCTGCTAATTCAGTTCTTGGCGCCAAGGTTTGATATTCGCTTGGCGATAGAGTTGCGCTTGCCCAATGGAGTGGAACAGCGTCATTTTTTGTTTAACCACTTTCTTCGCCTCTTCAATACATTCTGGATAGATGGCATTTGGATCCCATAGCTCTGTTGAAGCAAGTATCTCACGGCATTTTTTATAAAACGCATATTTATAATCAGAGGAGATATTTACTTTTTGGATACCGATCTGCACCGCTTTTTCGATCTCTTCATCTGGATTTGCTGATCCACCATGCAAGACTAACGGGATCGCTACTTTTTCTTTGATTTGTTCAAGGATATCCATCTTCAATTCTGGCTTGACATCTTTAGGATAGATACCATGCGCTGTGCCAATCGCTACTGCCAGAGTATCAATGCCTGTACGCGCAATAAACTCTTCTGCATCTTCCGGTTTTGTATAGGTGACTTTTGAGACACCCCCTTCGACTGAAGTTCCTGTATTCCCAATCGTTCCTAGCTCCCCTTCAACCGAAACACCTATTTTATGGCAAATATCCACGACCTCTTTCGTCACAGCAATATTTTCTTCAAACGGCAACAAGGAACCATCGATCATGACTGAGCTGAACCCACAATGGATCGCCCGCATAATACTGGCTAGATTATCGCCATGATCCATATGGATAACAAATGGAACTGGACTATTTTTCACTCGGCTAACTGCATACTGGAAAAACTCATCTTTGGTAAAATCTAATTCTGTCGGATGGACTGCGATAATCGCTGGTGCATCGTTTTCTTCAGCAGCTTCAATGACTACTCGTAAGAAATTGCTGTCTGCTACATTGAATGCCCCTACTGCAAAGTGGTTTTCTTTGGCAATTTCTAATAGTTGATTCATATTGATTAACATTTTTTATCTCCATTCTTATGCTTTATTTTTAGAACCCGAAAGTTCGATATACACTTTTACTACTTCTTTTCCTGCTAAGGATGCTTGACGGAGCAAGTCAGGATACTCGATCGTCTGATTTTCTTTTAATAGTTGAAAAAGAGAGTTTTTTTGAGCCTTCATAAAATCTGATCCAACATTGATCTTATTGATACCTAATTTGACAGAACGTAAGATCACCGCCTCACCTGCTCCTGAACCCCCATGTAAAACAAGCGGTAAATGGGTTGCTTCTTTGATTTTGCTGATGATATCAAACTGAAACTTAGGTTGATAGTCTTTGGGATACTCTCCATGGCTCGACCCATAAGAAATGGCTAAACAATCCACACCAGTCTCATTAATAAAATGAATCGCTTCTTTAGGATCTGTATACATTTTAGTATCGGTAAACTGATCGCCGTTCACAGCACCCATATTGCCAACTTCTGCTTCTACGCTTGCATTATATGTTTGCGCAAACTGAACAATCATTTTAGTAATCTCGATATTCTTATGCAACGCATACCTCGAAGCATCCATCATGACGCTAGAGAACCCTTCATGTAGGCACTGTTTTACAAAAGCCACATCTTGCCCATGGTCCAAGTTTAATGCCACAGGTACTTTTGCCGCTGTTGCCATGCGAATGATCGGCTTTGTTAGATAAAGATAGCTGAGATGTTCTTTCAAATGATCTTGTAACAAATCAATGATAATCGGTGCATGCATCTCTTCTGCTGCCTGAATAGTTGCTTGTGCAGTTTCTAAATTAAAGCAATTGATTGCCAGGACTGCATAGTTTTCTCGATTGGCTTTTTTTAGCATTTCTTTCATTGAAACATACATGGTATTCTCCTTTACTCGTTAGGATATTTTAATCGAAGAAAAATCGATTTCTTCTTCCTCTTCCACTAATGTGCTAGCAGCGGGTGCTTTTTTCAGTACAAATAACAAAATTCCTGAAACAACCGAGCCTATGAGCAACGCTAGAGTGAATTTCAACGGATCACTCATTGCTGGAATAATAAATACGCCTCCCGAAGGAACAGGAGAACCAACTCCCCAAGACATACTTAGACCACCACCGACCGCCGCTCCTACCGTACAAGAAATCATCACACGTATCGGATCAACTGCTGCAATAGGGATCACTCCCTCTGTGATCATGCATAACCCCATCGGAAAAGCTAATTTGATATTGTCCTCTTCCTCCTTAGAATATTTTGTCTGACGTGCTATTTTTGATAGTACCCACGAGATGGTGACGCCAAATGGTGGGACCATCGGAGCAAGGACTTTGACCGCTTCCGGTTCCTGCACACCTTCCAGCAATAATCCATCCGCAAATAATGAAGCAACTTTATTTACTGGACCACCAAAGTCAAAAGCTGCCATTCCACCCACGATTGCTCCAAATAAAAATTTCCCAGAACCTTGTAACTCACGTAAAAATTCAGTAAGTGCTTCTGTTGCCCAAACAATCGGAAGACCCACCACAAAGAACAAAAGCAGTCCTACGATCAGCGTAGAAACGAGTGGGACAATCATCATCGGCATCAATCCTTGTGCCCAAACTGGTACCTTTACATGCTTCACTAAAAACAAAACGAAAAAGCCGACTAAATACCCGCCTAGCATTCCACCTAAAAAGCCTGCCCCAATGGCATTAGCAATCAATCCCATAAATAAGCCTGGGCCAATTCCTGGTCGATCAGCAATGGAATAAGCAATTGCCGCTGAGATAACAGGCGCCAATAAACCCATCCCTAATACACCTAAAGAAACCAAAGCGTCTGGTACAGTATAGGTTGCTTGATAATCTGTTATAACCTTTCCACCAGTCAAATTACCAATTGCTATCAATAGTCCAGCGGTGACCACGATGGGCAACATATACGAAATAGCTGTTAATGCATGCTTTTTTAATTGCAAGCGCTGAAACATTCCACTTCTCCCCTTTACGTTTTATTGATTTCCGTCTCGATTTTCGCTATCAATCCTTTAGGTGCTTTGATCACCATACTCGTTGGTATTTCAATGACCTTTTTTCCACTGAAGCGTTCTTTGCCCCCAATTTTTATATCTGTAGCAAGGATCACCACGTCTGCCTGTGCGATTTCTTCTGCTGTTAGTTCATCTTCGGTTCCAATCGTTCCTTGTGTTTCAATGTGGACCTCATGCCCTAAACTTTTAGCGGCTTTTTCTAGTTTCTGCTTAGCGATATACGTATGGGCAATTCCTGAGGTACATGCGGCTACTCCAACAATCTTCATGTTTACTTTCCTCCTTTTTTTATTATTCAGATGGCTCTTTTGCTAGTAGAGCCATGAATTCTGTTTTAGTTGTTGCATGTATCAAGTTGTCAATAAACGTTTCTTCTGCTAACAGCATGGCTACCTTTTGCAATAATTTGATGTGGACGGTGTTTGCATCTGTGTCTTTAACTGCAAACAAAATAATCACTTGGACTGGCTGATCATCTAATGTTTCCCACTTGATCGGTGTTGAAACTTTACCGACTGCCAAGCATGTTTTAAGTACACTTTTGGATTTGCCATGGGGAATAGCTAAACCATTTCCAATACCCGTCATCCCCTCTTTTTCACGTTGAAAGACATCTTTTAAAAACTCGTCAACATTCGTGATACTACCGTTCTTTTCTAGTAATTCACTCAATTCACGAATTACTTCTTCTTTTGTTTTCGCTTTCATTTCTAGATAGATCAACTCCTCGGTGATCACATCAGCAATACTAAATTCTGTTTCATTTTTCACTCCCATTTTCTATCTCTCCTAACTTCTCTTTCACACGATTTTCATCTTGTTTCGTAAATACTGAATTCACTAAAATCATCGGTGTTTCAGAAGAAATAGTGAGATGGACAGTCGTTAGAATCAAGTCGATATTAGAAAACTGTGTCTGATTTTTTTGATACTGGCGTGCAGATACAACAGCAATGATCTCTAATTCAGGAAATGCCTTTTTGACTTTCACTTTTAATAATTCAGAAGTCCCGACACCGCTACTGCACATAATCAACACTCTTTTTTTTATAGGGATCAGTTCTTTGTATTTCACAAAATAAAGGGTCAAGAAGCCGATTTCATCTTTTGAGATAGGGTTCGTATGGAATACTTGTTGAACCATTTGACTGACATAGGCTACTTGTTTGAATGTTTGGGTATATTCTGATTCGATATCATTCAATAAATCGTTTTTGATGATGATATGGTGTTTCAATCGGTACAATAGGGGTTGGATATGGTTATATAGATCTTGCTGATACAATTCTTGATCAATAGCAATCCCCATTAGTTGACTCATATTCATAGAGAAAAATTGCGTGATCTCTTTCGCCTCACTGAATAGATTCTGATAGCTGATTGCGCCATTTTCTACTCTAGAAGACACCAAGTATTGAAAGAGATAAAATGTCTCACTTTCTGGTAAAGAGATATTTAGATAATTCTCCATTTTATCCATCACTACACGTGCTAACTCATATAGTTCTTGATTGTATTGAATGATTCTCTGGTCTTCCTCTTCTAGGCACCAAGATTCATCTTCTAATTGAATGTTTCCTTCCCGACAACGTTTCAATAAAATATAAATATGTGAAAAGATATTCATCCCATAAGGATACGCAATTCCGCTGACCAATTGTTGCTCAATATATTCCAGCATCGTTGTAATAAAGTTGATATCAAATGAATTGGTCGAGTAGTTATTTGTGAAAGATTGTTTATCCTCTAATAAATTGAAGCTCAACAACATATTGACGACTTTGCGAATATTTCGTTCTGTCCCTTCGATTCCTACTCTCTGTCCATGACGCTTGAGTTTCAGGTCATTGTCTTTCAAGAACAAGCTGATTTTATTCAGATCATTACTGATTACTGGATCACTGATGTAATAAGGATGGAACAACTCATGGATCAATAACTTTTTCGGTGATTTGAACAATAAAGTTAACAATATTTCATTTCTTCTTTCCAAAGGTCCCTGTCTACTTCTGCTTTCAGTATTCTTCACATTTTCTTTTAAATAGTTAGCATAATCTAAACGGAACCCTTTACCGACTTCTGCCAAAATGATATCTCCATGTTTAGATGCCTCATTGATTTTTCTGATTGCCCGATAGATCGTCTTAGTGGAAACATTCGCAAATCCAGCTAGTTCTTGGGCTGTAAGGGTCAATCCATGTTTGATAAAACACTCGATCATTTCTTTTTCTCTTCTACTTAGCTGCATTTGACTCCCCCCCTTGTCCATAACTATAATCGAAATTCCTCTTATCTGATTTTTTGTTCTGTCCATTAATTTGGACAGTTGAAACATTTAGCTTCTTCGGGAAAATAAAAAAAGCCTGGAATGAAGATCAAGAGATCTTTCATTCCAGACTTCAACGTCCGAGTAGATGTAACTTTTTAGGCTTAATCTAATTAAGCTTTGATTTCTGTAACGACACCGGCACCAACTGTACGTCCGCCTTCACGGATTGAGAATTTAGTACCGTTTTCGATAGCGATTGGGTGGATTAATTCAACTTCCATTGTTACGTTGTCGCCAGGCATAACCATTTCAGTTCCTTCTGGTAATTCAACAACACCTGTTACGTCAGTTGTACGGAAGTAGAATTGTGGACGGTAGTTAGTGAAGAATGGAGTATGACGTCCACCTTCTTCTTTAGTCAACACGTATACTTCTGCAGAGAATTTTGTATGAGGTGTGATTGTACCTGGTTTAGCTAAAACTTGTCCACGTTGGATGTCTTCACGTGCAACACCACGTAGTAAAGCACCAATGTTGTCTCCAGCTTCAGCGTAGTCTAATAATTTACGGAACATTTCAACACCAGTAACTGTTGTTTGAGCTGTTTCTTCTGCGATACCAACGATATCTACAACGTCACCAACGCGAACTTGTCCACGTTCAACACGACCTGTAGCAACAGTACCACGACCAGTGATTGAGAATACATCTTCAACTGGCATCATGAATGGTTTGTCGTTGTCACGTTCTGGAGTTGGGATATATTCGTCAACTGCAGCCATTAATTCAAGGATTTTTTCTTCGTATGAAGCGTCGCCTTCTAAAGCTTTCAAAGCTGAACCAGCGATTACAGGAACATCGTCACCAGGGAATTCGTATTCTGTTAATAAGTCACGAACTTCCATTTCAACTAATTCTAGTAATTCTTCGTCATCGACCATATCTACTTTGTTCAAGAATACAACGATGTAAGGAACACCAACTTGACGAGATAATAGGATATGTTCACGAGTTTGAGGCATAGGGCCATCAGCAGCAGAAACTACTAAGATAGCTCCGTCCATTTGTGCAGCACCAGTGATCATGTTTTTAACGTAGTCCGCGTGTCCTGGGCAGTCAACGTGAGCGTAGTGACGAGCGTCAGTTTCGTATTCAACGTGAGCTGTTGAGATTGTGATTCCGCGTTCGCGTTCTTCTGGAGCACCATCGATTTGATCGTAAGCCATAGCTTGGCCGCCGTTTTTCTTAGATAGTACTGTTGTGATTGCTGCTGTTAAAGTTGTTTTACCATGGTCAACGTGTCCGATAGTACCAATGTTAACGTGTGGTTTAGAACGGTCAAATTTTTCTTTTGCCATTTTAAAATGTCCTCCTAAAAATACAATATAATTTTTTTATTTGTCTGATAGGTATGTGGTAACCAGACGGTCACCCACATGCCCATATCATCGATAATTATTTTACACGAAACTATATTAAAAATATAGTCTCTTTGGATAATCCGTTAAACGGACGATCCGGTTTTAAGAAATTATTCAGCTTTTCCGCCGTTTTTCTTAATGATTTCTTCTTGAACTGATTTTGGTACATCTTCGTAGTGGTCAAATGTCATAGTGAAAGTACCACGACCTTGAGTAGCTGAACGAAGAGTTGTAGCATAACCAAACATTTCAGCAAGTGGAACCATCGCACGAACAACTTGTTGTCCGCCAGCGCGTGCTTCCATACCTTCAACGCGACCACGACGTGCAGTAACGTGTCCCATAACATCACCTAAGTAATCTTCAGGGATAACGACTTCAACAGCCATGATTGGTTCAAGGATAACTGGATTAGCTTTCTTAGCTGCTGCACGTAATGCCATAGAAGCAGCAACACGGAAGGCAGTTTCATTTGAATCGACATCATGGTATGAACCATCGTAAAGTTTAGCTTTGATATCAACTAATGGATATCCAGCTAAGACACCATTTTCCATAGCATCTTTCAATCCAGTTTCAACAGCTGGAATGTATTCACGTGGAACAACCCCACCGACGATCGCATTTTCAAATTCAAAGCCTGCGCCTTCTTCGTTTGGTGTAAATTCGATCCATACGTGACCGTATTGACCTTTACCACCAGACTGACGTACAAACTTACCTTCGGCTTGAGTGCCAGAACGGAAAGTTTCACGGTAAGATACTTGAGGAGCACCTACGTTAGCTTCAACTTTGAATTCGCGACGCATACGGTCAACGATGATGTCTAAGTGAAGTTCACCCATACCAGCGATGATTGTTTCGCCTGTTTCAACGTTTGTTTCAGCGCGGAAAGTAGGATCTTCTTCAGATAGTTTTTGCAAAGCGACACCCATTTTATCTTGGTCAGCTTTTGATTTTGGTTCAATAGCGACTTGGATAACTGGTTCTGGGAATTCCATTGATTCAAGAATAACTAGATTCTTTTCATCACATAGTGTGTCCCCAGTAGTTGTATCTTTCAAACCAACTGCTGCTGCGATATCTCCAGCGTAAACTTCAGAGATTTCAGAACGTGAGTTAGCATGCATCTGTAAGATACGACCTACGCGTTCGCGTTTGCCTTTTGTAGCGTTTTGTACGTATGAACCTGATTTCAAGACACCAGAGTACACACGGAAGAAAGTTAAGCGACCTACGAATGGGTCAGTCATAACTTTGAATGCTAAAGCTGAGAAAGGAGCGCTGTCGTCTGCTGGACGTTCAACTTCTTCATCAGTTTTAGGGTCAATCCCTTTGATAGCAGGGATATCTAACGGTGATGGCAAGTAAGCAAGAACTGCGTCCAATAATAATTGAACCCCTTTGTTCTTAAATGCTGAACCACATAATACTGGGTAGAAATCAACGTTAAGAGTTGCACGACGGATTCCTTCTTTTAACTCAGCTTCAGTGATTTCTTCACCTTCTAAGTATTTCAAAGTAAGATCTTCATCAGTTTCAGCTACAGCTTCCACTAATTTTTCGCGCCATTCTTCCGCTAATTCACGGTATTCTTCAGGGATTTCTCTTTCTTCGATTTCAGTCCCTAAGTCATTTGTATAGATTTCGGCTTTCATTGTTACAAGGTCGATAATACCTGTAAAGTCATCTTCCGCACCGATTGGTAATTGGATTGGATGAGCATTTGCTTGTAAACGATCATGTAATGTTGATACTGAATATAAGAAATCAGCACCGATTTTATCCATTTTGTTTGCGAATACGATACGAGGTACACCGTAAGTTGTTGCTTGACGCCAAACTGTTTCAGTTTGAGGTTCAACACCTGATTGTGCATCAAGAACTGTTACAGCACCATCAAGTACACGTAATGAACGTTCAACTTCAACTGTGAAGTCTACGTGTCCTGGTGTGTCGATGATGTTGATGCGGTGACCCTTCCATTGTGCTGTTGTAGCAGCAGAAGTGATCGTAATCCCACGTTCTTGTTCTTGTTCCATCCAGTCCATTTGTGAAGCTCCTTCATGAGTTTCACCAATTTTATGGATTTTACCAGTATAGTACAAGATACGTTCAGTAGCAGTCGTTTTACCAGCATCGATGTGGGCCATGATACCAATATTACGAGTGTTGTGTAAAGAAAATTCTCTGGTCATTCTCCTTGTTTCTCCTCTCTTTACTATCTAGTTGCTAAAAATAAGGATACTTTCTGATGGTCGGTATAAAACCGACCACGCAGAGAGGATCTTACCAGCGATAGTGAGCAAACGCACGGTTGGCATCAGCCATTTTATGAGTGTCTTCACGTTTTTTAACAGAAGCACCAGTGTTGTTTGCAGCATCCATGATTTCTTTTGCTAAGCGTTCTTCCATTGTATGTTCACCGCGCAAGCGAGCGTAGTTAACAATCCAACGAAGCGCTAAAGTCACACGACGTTCAGGGCGAACTTCAACTGGTACTTGATAGTTTGAACCCCCAACACGACGAGCTTTAACTTCAAGAACAGGCATGATATTTTTCATTGCTTGTTCAAATACTTCTAGTGGGTCGTTACCTGTAGATTCTTCAACAATCTTAAAGGCGTTATAAATGATATTAGCTGCAACACCGCGTTTTCCGTCAACCATTACACGGTTGATCAAGCGAGTTACTAATTTTGAGTTATAAATAGGATCTGGTAAAACATCACGTTTTGCAACAGGACCTTTACGTGGCATCCGTAACTCCTCCTTCCGAAATAATATTCATAGTAATTGCTCCGCTACTTATTAAGTAGAAGCAAGTTTCATTTGTTTAATAATTAAAATTAAGCTTTAGGTTTTTTAGTACCGTATTTAGAACGGCTTTGTTTACGATCGTTTACACCAGCAGTATCTAGTGCGCCACGAACGATGTGGTAACGTACCCCTGGTAAGTCTTTTACACGTCCACCGCGTAATAGTACCACGCTGTGTTCTTGTAAGTTGTGACCAATCCCTGGGATATAAGCAGTAACTTCAATTAAGTTTGACAAACGAACACGAGCATATTTACGTAAAGCTGAGTTCGGTTTTTTAGGTGTCATAGTACCCACACGAGTTGCTACCCCACGTTTTTGAGGAGAGTTCACGTTTGTTTGAGTTTTCTTAAAGCTGTTATATCCTTTGTTCAAAGCAGGTGAATTTGATTTTTCCACCTTTGATTTACGAGGTTTACGTACTAATTGGTTAATTGTAGGCATTCCTTGTTTCCTCCTTCCCACTATTCGCGTCTAGTTCCACACATCCAGGTGGTTCTTTTTTTGCGATAAAAAATAAATGCAATCTATGCATCTTTATCAAATATGCTTTGATAAACAGTCAGCACGCCTCTTAAATAGAGACCTGTAGATAAAGCACCTTGGTTAGAATATCATGAATAAAAAAGGATGTCAACTAGTGTTGTACTTTTTTTTCAAACCAACAAAATACTCCAAATGTTTGGTATCTTTTTATACGGTTTCCATATAAAATAGCTATGAAAGATCAGACTCAAAAAAAGGTGGAAGCAAAAAATGAATCTAAAACAATTAGCTGGTATCGAAGCTGCAAAATTTGTAAAAGACGGAATGATCGTCGGATTAGGTACAGGCTCAACTGCCTACTATATGGTAGAAGAAATCGGCCGTCGAATGCGTGAAGAAGGATTGAAGATCACTGGTGTAACTACTTCAAATGCAACAAAAGAACAAGCTGAAACACTCGGCATCCCTTTAAAGAGTATTGATGAAGTTACAGAGGTCGATTTGACGATTGACGGCGCGGATGAAATCAGCCAAGATTTCCAAGGAATCAAGGGTGGCGGCGCAGCACTTCTTTTCGAAAAAATCGTAGCAACTTATTCAAAACAAACCATTTGGATCGTTGATGAATCGAAACTGGTGGCTAAACTGGGCAAGTTCCCTCTTCCTGTAGAAGTCATTCCCTACGGTTCACAACAATTGATGCGTATCTTCACTAAAAAAGGCTACAATCCTGTGCTCCGATCAACTGAAACTGGTGAAACTTTAGTCACTGACGGCGGTCATTACATCATTGACCTTCATCTTGATGTCATTGAAGATCCTGAAAGCTTAGCAACATATCTTGACCAACTCGTTGGTGTAGTCGAACATGGACTATTTTTGAATATGGTGACAAAAGTCATCGTCGGTGCCGATGGAGGCGTCACAGTGACCGATACCCCTTTTCAAAAATAGAAATTTTTTTACGATTTCTGTAAAAAAACGACGCGTTTAAACAAACATAAAAAACTATCTTTTTAAAAGACTTTATGCTACATTCTTACTGTCATAGATAGTCAGAAAATCATTGCTAGAAAGGAATCACCATGAAGATTATTGGTTATGCACGCACAACCATAAATGATGTTGATCTAACATCACAGGTTGAACAACTCTCTAATTTTGGTTGTCAAGAAATTTTTCACGAGACATATGAGTCGAAGGATGCCATGTCTGATAACATTTGTTTAGAAAAAGTCATCAAAGAAATGCGCCAAGGTGATACTTTAGTGATCTGCCAGCTGCATCGTTTAGGAAAGTCGACCCGACAATTAACAGAACTAACGCAATTATTCAAAGACCGTGGGTTACAGCTTGTCAGTCTTCACGAAGAAATCGATACTCGTGAACCAATGGGAAAAATTTATTTTCAGTTAATGGAAGGCTTAGCTACTATGGAGTGTTCATTGATCAAAGAACGCACTTTAGTAGGCCTCGACGAAGCACGTAAAAAAGGAAAAATTGGCGGACGACCAAAAATCGATCCAAAAACAATCAAAAAAATCCGCAGACTTTACTACGAGAAAAAAGAAACGATTCAATTGATTTCTTCAAAATGTGGCGTATCAGTCGGAACGTGTTATAAATATATCAACCTCCCAGAAAAAGAGATCCAGCAGTTATCTTAACCGATTGTGCCAACTCATTTTGACTGAAATAGAAAAAATGAATCTCTCCACTTAGTGAGGTTGAAGGATTCTCGGACTTAGTGCCGTGATCATACTATGAGCAATGGTTATCCGAGGCAAGAGACTCTGCTCTAAAAAAGAAGTATCAAGAACATGTGAAGATGTTCTGATACTTCTTTTTTATGTAGCGACCTTTTTTTCAGAAAGACTCGTAAACATAGAGAAGATTCGTTCTAACAAGGATGCGGTGTACTTATTATTTCCTGTTTACTTCTATAAAATTTCGTTGTTTTTCTTTTATGGTACCCTCGTTTACGAATGGATCTCTCATCAGGTGATTTGAAATGTAAAAAGTGCGTATTACGCTGTTTTTTGTTCTTTTATCTTCTATTGATCCTTTTCTCAAGGAACTAACTTCATTTTTCAATGGAAATCTAGGCAAAAAAATTGTACAATAAAGCAGAACTGAAATTTTCAGAAATAAAACCTATCTTAAAGGAGAGCTAAACATGCCAAAATTAGTTTTTTCTCGTCATGGTCTTAGTGAATGGAATGCATTAAACCAATTTACTGGTTGGGCTGACGTAAACTTAGCACCAGAAGGAATCGAAGAAGCAAAAGAAGGCGGACGCAAAATCAAAGAAGCTGGAATCGAATTTGACGTTGCTTATACTTCTGTTTTAACTCGTGCAATCAAAACATGTAACTTGATTTTAGAATACTCAGATCAATTATGGGTTCCTCAAATCAAATCATGGCGCTTAAACGAACGTCATTATGGTAAGTTACAAGGTTTGAACAAAAAAGAAACAGCTGAAAAATACGGAGATGACCAAGTACACATCTGGCGTCGTTCATACGACACTCTTCCTCCATTAATGGACGAAAGTGACGAAGGTTCTGCTGCAAACGATCGTCGTTATGCAATGTTAGACAAACGCGATATTCCTGGTGGCGAAAACTTAAAAGTTACTTTGGAACGTGCTTTACCATTCTGGCAAGACGAAATCGCTCCAGCTTTACTAGACAACAAAACTGTTTTAGTAGCTGCACACGGTAACTCTCTACGTGCTTTAGCAAAACACATTGAAGGAATCTCTGATGAAGACATCATGGATCTTGAAATCCCAACTGGTCAACCACTTGTTTATGAATTAAACGATGATTTAACAGTTGCTAAAAAATACTACTTATAATCAAAAATTATAGGTCAAAAAACCTTAGGAAATCAACTTACCCGTTGATCCCTAAGGTTTTTTTCTTTTTATTTTGCAATCGCTGTTTCCAAACCAACTTCGATCATTTCATTGAATGTTGTCTGGCGTTCCTCTGCGGATGTTTCTTCTCCAGTAATCAAATGGTCACTGACTGTCATGATCGCCAGTGTTTGAACATGATATTTTGCACCTAAATAATATAAGGCAGCTGCTTCCATCTCAACACCTAAAACACCTAGTTCAGCTAATTTGAATGTTTCAGTCAGATCATCTTTATAAAACGTATCTTCTGAAAGTACGTTGCCAACATGTGTTCTATACCCTTTATCCTTCGCTAGTCCATACGCCTTTAATAGTAGATCGAAATCACTGATTGGCGGGAAATGAAATGCTTGGAAATTCTTTTCGATCATGGAAGAACTAGTAGCTGCTCCTTGTGCCAAAACTAAATCGCGAACATGGACATCTTTTGATAATGCGCCACAAGTCCCTACTCGGATCAATTTCTTCACATCATATGAATGGATCAGTTCATGGGCATAAATCGTTGCAGAAGGCATCCCCATTCCTGTTCCTTGCACAGAAACTCGTTCTCCTTTATACGTACCTGTAAAGCCAAGCATTCCACGAACCTCGTTATAACATACAGGGTTTTCTAAAAATGTTTCAGCGATATACTTTGCCCGTAATGGATCTCCTGGTAGTAGGATCTTATCTGCGATTTCTCCCGGTTTTGCTTCGATATGCACACTCATATTCCTTGCTCCTTTTGTTTTATAGTAACACTAGCACTTCTTTGATCAGTGCTTTAAAAGATTGTTTGACACGTTGTGTAGTTTCTACTACTTCTTCATGATTCAGATTTGCTTGCATTCCTGCTGCAAGATTCGTGATACATGAAATCCCTAATACTTTCAAACCACTGTGTGCCGCTACAATCACTTCCGGAACCGTAGACATACCGACAGCATCTGCCCCCATTGTTCGTGACATCCGGATTTCTGCGGGTGTTTCATAAGTTGGACCAGAATATCCCATATATACGCCTTCTTTTAGATTCAATGCTAAGTTTTCCGCTGCTTTTTGTGCGATTTCACGATAGCTAGCTGTGTACGCATCGCTCATATCCGGGAAGCGCGGACCGATTTCATCATCATTTGGTCCAACCAATGGATTTTGGCCCGTGAAATTGATATGATCGGTAATCACCATTAGATCGCCAGGAGCAAAAGATTCATTCACCCCACCACAAGCATTTGTGACTATCACTGAGTGTGCCTTCAATGCTGCCATGACACGAACGGGATATGTCACTGTCTGCATCGAATGGCCTTCATAAAAATGGAAACGTCCTTGCATCGCTAATACTTTTTTTCCTGATAACGTGCCGTAAACAAGTTGACCTGCATGCCCAACAACTGTTGATGTTGGAAAGAAGGGAATCTGATCGTAAGGAATCGTGATAGCTTCTTCGATTTCCTCTGCTAATTCACCTAATCCTGAACCTAGGATCAAACCAAAATCGATTTCTTTTACTCCTTGTGACTGAATAAATTGCGTCGTTTCTTGTAACATTTCGCTTAATTGGGTCATTTACTTTCTCCTATTTTAAAAATTTTTCTCTATTGATCATTTGTAGAATTCTTCATTTTGTTCAAACAAATGGTCTCCACATTCTCAACAGCTGATTTTTATCATTTAAAGCAAGATGGCTCTTTTACAAAATCCTTTACATGAACTCTTCTTGAATCGAGGTTGGGACAGAAGTGTTTCTTACTTTTGTCCCACGCTCGTTTTTTGATTATTTCAACAGTTTCAAGAAACTTTCGCCATTTTCAGTTGCTGGAACATCGAAGTTCTCTGCGATCGTTGCAGAAATGTCAGAGTAGTATCCTTGAGGCAAGCTGCCTTGTTCCTTCATTTTTTTGCTGTAGACAAGTAATGGAACATATTCCCGTGTATGGTCTGTTCCAGGGAATGTTGGATCGTTTCCGTGGTCAGCCGTGATCATCAGCAAGTCATCTTCTGTCATTGCATCCAATAATTCAGGTATTCGTAAATCAAAATCTTCGATCGCGTGTGCGTACCCTACTACATCACGACGATGACCATACAAGGCATCAAAATCAACTAGGTTCGTAAAACTGATCCCTGTAAAATCTTTTTTCATAACATTTAGCAATTGATCGACACCATCCATGTTGCTCTTCGTGCGAACAAATTCTGTTATCCCTTGACCATTGAAGATATCGTTGATTTTTCCAACAGCAATTACATCTTTGCCTGCATCCTTCAATGAATCTAATACCGTGTGACCAAATGGATCTAGTGCGTAATCATGGCGATTACTTGTCCGTGTGAAGTTGCCTGGTTCGCCGACATAAGGACGAGCAATAATCCGACCGATCATATATGGATCATCTTTCGTGATGTCACGGACAAACTGGCAGATCCTATATAATTCTTCTAAAGGAATGATTTCTTCATGTGCCGCAATTTGCAAAACTGGATCTGCTGAGGTATACACGATCAAATCGCCTGTCTTCATTTGATGTTCGCCGTAATCATCAATAACAGCGGTTCCACTATATGGTTTGTTACAAACGATTTTACGACCGGAGAATTCTTCGATTTGTTTTAGAAGCTCCTCTGGAAATCCATTAGGGAACACACGAAATGGCGTTTTGATATTTAGACCCATGATCTCCCAATGACCTGTCATCGTATCTTTACCAACAGACACTTCTTCTAATTTTGTCGCATACCCCTGATGATCAGCTACAGCTTCTACTCCTTCTAATGGACGAATCGTTCCTAGTCCCAATTGTTCTAAATGAGGAATGGTCAAACCTGCTTCTTTTGCGATGTGGCCTAGTGTATCTGAACCTTTATCACCAAATTTTTCTGCATCGGGTGCTTCTCCGATTCCAACTGAATCCATGACAATCAAATGTACGCGTTTAAACATGAATATTCCTTCTTTCCTTTTATTTTTTAACTATATAAATCAAAAAGGACGAGCCGAAAAATAGTTCCCGTAACCCGCCCTTTTTATGCACTAAAAGTTTATTTTGATTTGATATAATTTTTACCGTTTGCTTTAGGCCCAGATGCTTTTCCTAAGAAAATGACCAAAACGATGATCGTTAATAGATAAGGCGCGATCTGTAATAAAACTGGCGGTATTGAAGAAATCACTGGCAATTGTGCGCCGATGATACTTAAGCTTTGCGCAAAACCGAAGAATAAAGAAGCGGCCATTGCGCCTAGCGGATTCCACTTACCAAAAATCATTGCTGCCATTGAAATGAACCCTTGTCCAACAATTGTTCCGGCAGAAAAATTACCTGAGATAGACTGTGCAAAAACAGCACCGCCCATTCCTCCTAGAAGACCTGAGATCAATACACCTGAATAACGCATCGCATATACATTGATTCCTAGTGTATCTGCGGCTTGAGGATTCTCACCAACCGAACGTAGACGTAGTCCAAACTTGGTTTTAAAGATGATAAACCACGCAAGAACAGCAATCAAGATCGCACAATAAGCTGGTAAAAAGGTATTTTTAAAGAATATCGGTCCAATCACAGGAATATCTGATAGACCTGGGAAGGAGAAATACCCTAAGTTTACGGAGATGTTATCCGTTTGACCTTTACCATACCATGCTTTGATTAAAAATACACCTAATGCGGGAGCCATCAAGTTGATGACCGTACCACTGATAATGTGGTCTGCACGTAAACTAACCGTTGCTACTGCATGCAGCAAGGAGAATAAGACACCGACGACCCCACCGACTAGGATAGCGATCCAAGGCGTCATTGCACCTAATTCAGGGCTCATCGTCAAGTTGAAAACAACCGCACTAAATGCACCCATGACCATGATACCTTCTAAACCTACGTTAACGATCCCACTGCGCTCAGAAAAAGTTCCACCTAAAGAGGTTAAGATCAAAGGCGTTGAATAAACGAGTGTAGATGTAAGGATCAAAGCAATCAATTCGACTGTTGACATTAGAGCTCTCCTCCTTCTTTATTCTGACTTGTTGGGTTCGACTCGACCGTTGCAACGATTGCTGCTTGTTTCTTTCCTTGGAATAGTTTCGCCATGATAAAGCGAATCAAGAAATTGATTCCGACGAAGAAAATAATCAAGGCGATCGAAACATTCACGATCTCAAATGGCACTCCTGCACCTGTCTGCATTCCCAGTCCACCGATCTTCAAGATACTGAACAAGATCGCTGAAAGAAGGATTCCAATTGCTGATCCAGAACCTAATAGCGAAACCGCCATCCCATCAAACCCGATGGATAGTGAAGTGGTTTGAACGAAGAAGTTTTGGTATGTTCCTAGTCCTTCAACTACTCCGCCTAGCCCTGCTAAAGCGCCTGAAATCACCATAGATAAAACAATCGTACGCTTGCTGCTCATCCCTGCATACTCCGAAGCAAAAGGATTCAATCCGACCGAACGCACTTCAAATCCTAGCGTTGTCTTCTTCATAAGCAACCAAACGAGGAACAAAGCAATAAGTGCTAAAAACAATCCTGCATTTACACGGGAACCACCGAACATTTGAGTAAGCCAAGGCACTCTCAATGAGGCATTTTGTCCAACTAAGTTTGATGAATCCAAACTAGAACGGTAGCTTTCCGGCATCACGTCATGTAAGGCGAATGTACTAAGATAAAGTAAAATATAGTTCATCATGATCGTTACAATTACTTCACTTGTTCCGAAAAAGGCACGTAGCAAACCAGGAATAGCTGCTGCCATTGCTCCTGCTAAGGCTCCTAAGATCACACAAAGCGGCAATAAAACCACTTTTGGCAGATCAGGAAATGCCAATGCTACCCAGACACTAACGATCCAACCGCAAAGCGCTTGTCCTGAAAGCCCGATATTAAAGAAGCCCGCAGAGTTAGCTACCGAGAAACCTAACGCTGTAAAAATCAATGGCGTTGCTTGTCTTAATGTCTCTCCGATACTTCGTTGTGAACCAAGTGAAGCATTCAACATCGAAGAATAACCTTGAATTGGTTTAAATCCAAAAGCAGCCATCAAAATAGCGCCTAAGATCAATCCTAAAATTACTGAAAATACCGGTACTAGCAGATTACGAAACTTCTCACTGCGATCATTCATGTGCGCCACCAACCTTTTCTAACTCTCTTCTTGCTTCTTCCAAAGAATAGCCCGCCATAAGTAATCCTAGTTCATTTTCAGATGTTTCTTTTGGATCGACGATACCGACGATTTTCCCTTCATGGATCACGGCGATTCGATCCGACACATTCAAGATTTCTTCCAACTCAAAACTAATCAATAAAACAGCTTTGAATTTATCTCTTTGTTCAATCAAACGTTTATGAATAAATTCAATGGCTCCTACATCTAGCCCTCGAGTAGGATTCGCAACAATCAGCAAATCTGGATCACGATCTACTTCACGTGCAATGATCGCTTTTTGCTGATTTCCACCTGAGAGTGCTTTTGCCAGTACGACTTCATTTGTTGTCCGTACATCGTACTCTTCGATCAAGTCGCGTGCATGCTCGTTGATGACCGAGTAATTCAGTAACCCATTCTTACTATATGGTTTTTGATAATACGTTTGTAAAGTGATATTTTCAGCTAAAGTCATATCTAGTACCAGTCCATATTTATGTCTATCTTCAGGCACATGACCTACGCCAGACTCTGTGATTTTACGCGGTTTCTTATTGGTGATATCGTCACCCTTCAAGCGGATTGTGCCGCTTTCTGCTTTTCGCAAGCCTGTTAATGCTTGGATCAACTCAGATTGACCATTCCCGTCGATACCCGCAATCCCTAGTACTTCACCAGCCCGTACTTCTAAGCTAAGATCCTTGACTGCATCTAGTCCTCGATTTTCTTTGACTACAAGATTTTCAATGGACAATACTACTTCTTGGGGACGTGCTTCTTTCTTCATTGTTTTAAATGAAACCGTACGTCCAACCATCATATCTGCTAATTGTTGAGAAGAGACATCTTTCACATTGACTGTACCGATCCCTTGTCCACGTCTGATAACAGTACAACGGTCAGCTACAGCTTTGATTTCGTCTAATTTGTGCGTAATCAAAATGATGGATTTGCCTTCCTTCACTAACTCTTTCATGATAAGAATCAATTCATCAATTTCTTGAGGAGTCAATACAGCGGTTGGTTCATCAAAGATCAATACATCTGCTCCACGATAAAGTGTTTTTAAAATTTCGACCCGCTGCTCCATCCCTACAGAGATATCACGAACATAGGCATCTGGATTAACCGACAACCCATATTGCTCTGAAAGTTTTTTGATTTCTTCACGAGCTTTGCGGCGATTAAGCACCCCTGCTCGGCTAGGTTCGCTACCCAAAACAATATTTTCTGTAACCGTAAAAGCATCCACTAACATAAAATGCTGATGGACCATTCCGATACCTAGCTGATTAGCTTTTGTTGGGCTTGTAATCTTCACTTCTTTCCCATGCATCAGGATCTCACCTGAAGTCGGTTCTAAAAGACCCGATAGTACATTCATCAATGTTGATTTCCCGGCACCATTTTCTCCAAGCAAAGCGTGGATCTCACCAGCTCTCACTTGTAAATTGATGTTGTCATTTGCTTTGAATGTACCAAATTGTTTGGTGATATTCCGCATTTCTATGACAATATTTTCTTGAACCACATTTTTCACATCCTAACGATTTCTGTCTAGGCAACGATTAACAAAGATTTCTATTTCTATATAAATCTTAAAATGAAGCAAAATACTTCAGGGGATTGTTCCCTTATCAAGAGGTTGTGAAAAGGCCGCTTTACTCCGATAATAATAAGAAAGAATTTTTTAAAATAGCTTTTCATATTTTTAAAAATTCAGGCTTATTTCAAGGAGTTGGCCTTTGAACACCGTTTAATAGAGGTTGTGAAAGAAGCGCTTTGTCCTGAGCAATAAAGATGAAAAACTCGAAATAGCTTCTCATATTTTGAGTTTTTTGGATTTATTGCCAAAGGACAGCTTCTTGAACACCGTTTAATAGAGGTTGTGAAAAGGTCGCTTTGCTCCAATGACAAGTCGTCAAAAACAACCCACTTCTTACAACACCTTGATAAAGAAACAATAGATCAAAATATATTTATTCATAGAATATGGGACAAAAGTAAGTAATACTTTTGCCTCACACTCTATGAATAAATGGCGGGAACAAAAGCACCACCTTCGAAAAATAATCTGAAAATCCACAAAGATGTGAAAAACAATTCCCGTGAATCCCTTCTTATTTTTCGGAGTGAAACACTTCTGTCCCGACCTCTATCGAATAAAACTTAATTAGCTTTTAGGAGTTTCTGGTACTTTGATATCTCCTGAAATGATTTTTTCTTTTGCTTCATCAATTGCTTTTTTCGCTTCATCTGAAAGTTGACCTTCAGTGATACCCACACCGTCTTCTTTCAATCCATAAACTGTGTGTTTGCCACCAGGGAATTTACCGTCAGCTGATTTTTGTGCTAAGTCTTCTACAACAGTTCCCACACCTTTAAGTGTAGATGTCAATGTGAAGTTTTTCTTTTCGCCATTTAAAGTGTAGTCGCCTTCGTCAGATTGGTCACGGTCAACACCGATTACCCAAACTTTTTTGTCGCCAGATTCATTCAATGATTTAGCTTCTTGGAATACACCGTTACCAGTACCACCTGAAGCATGGAAAATGATATCCGCATTTTGAGCGTACATACCTTGTGCAATTGAACGACCTTTATCTGGTGCTGAGAAGTCACCTGCATATTGGTTCAAGACTTTTACATCTTTATTCAAAGCTTTCGCTCCTGCATCAACACCGGCTTTAAATCCAGCATCAAAACGGTCGATTACTTCACCTTTTACCCCGCCGATAAATCCAACAGTATTTGTTTCAGTTGTGTATGCTGCTGCAATCCCTGCAAGATAAGAAGCTTCGTTATCTTTAAATGTTGCTGACACGACATTGTCTTTTCCTTCGATTACGTCATCGATAATCGCAAAGTTTGTTTCAGGATTAGAACCAGCTTGTTCTTCGATTGCAGGTTTCAATTTATAACCAATCCCAAAAATTGTTTTAAATCCGGCATTCAAGGCTTGGTCGATGTTTGGAATATAATCTGATTCATTTGATGATTGGAAGTATTGGAATCCATCATTTCCGCGTGAAAGATCATGGTCTTTCCCCCAAGCTTCTAGTCCTTCCCAAGCTGACTGGTTGAATGAACGGTCATCGACACCACCTGTGTCTGTGATCAATGCTGCAGTTGTTGTTTTTGAAGAGCTGCCTCCACCAGTGGAATCAGTAGAGTCTGAATCGCCGCCGTTGCCACATGCGCCCAATAATAACCCAGCAGATAACGCTACAGCACCTAAACCAAATAATTTTGCTTTTTTCATTTCTGTAAAGCCCCCTAAAATAATTGTTTTATTTTTCAACAGTCAGCTGACTGAATGAACGTGAGTTATAAATCTTTTTCTGTAAATGCGTAAGGTAACAATCCCTCCACAGTTGTGGATTTCATGACACCGTCATCGCCAATCAAAGTTACTGGCATATCCGGTGAACAAAATTCAGCCATGACTTGCCGACAAGCACCGCAAGGAGAAATCGGATCTGGTGTATGCCCAGACACAACCAAGTGTGTAAATGACCTTTCTCCTTCAGAAATTGCTTTGAAGAATGCTGTACGCTCGGCACAATTTGTTAAGCCAAATGATGCATTTTCGATGTTGATTCCTTGATACGTTCGCCCTGATTTAGTCACTAAACATGCGCCTACAGGAAAATGGGAATATGGAACGTAGGCTTTATCCAAGGCCTCTATTGCAGTATCGATCCACTCTTGTTTCACTTCTGACATAAGCTTCTCCTTAAAATTAGTATCCTTCACCTGTTGAGCCAGACATGATCGAAACGCCTGCGCTAGTACCGATCCGTGTTGCTCCAGCTTCAACCATTGCTAAAGCTTCCGCTTCATTATGGATGCCACCTGATGCTTTCACACCCATTTCTGGGCCTACAGTTTGACGCATCAATCGAACATCTTCTACTTTGGCACCACCAGTTGAAAAACCAGTAGATGTTTTGACGAAATCTGCTCCAGCTGCTTTCGCAAGTTCGCAAGCTTTGATGATTTCTTCATGGTTTAGTAGCGCTGTTTCAATGATCACTTTCACTAATGCACGATCTTTGGCTGCTTCAACTACTGCTTCGATATCTTGTTGTACTTTTCCATATTGTTGTGATTTCAATGCACCAATATTGATGACCATATCTACTTCATCTGCGCCGTTTTCAATGGCATTTGTTGTTTCAAAAGCCTTTGTTTCTGATGTGTTAGCCCCTAGAGGAAACCCAATCACCGTGCAGACCGCTACCGGTTCACCTTTTAGATTTTCTTTTGCTAAAGAAACCCATGTTGGATTGATACAGACAGAATAGAAATGATATTTCTTTGCTTCTTCAATGATACGCATGACATCCGTTTCTGAAGCATCTGCTTTTAAAATTGTATGGTCGATCATTCGATTCAATTCCATTTTTTTCTCTCCTTTTTATTCTGTGATAATGTCGTGTATTAAAGTAGGCTTCTCAGCCGAATCACTGATTTCAATATTTTGATAAAGCAATTCTTTCACAGAAGAGATATCTTCTTCATTACTATAGATCGTTAATAAAGATTCGCCCTCTTGGACAGGATCGCCGATTTTTTTATTTAATTTAAGCCCTACCGCATGATCGATAGCATCATCTTTCGTTTTACGGCCAGCTCCCAACATCATTGCGGCAATCCCCAACTCATTCGCAACAAGTTTCGACACAATGCCACTTTCTTTCGCAGGAAGCTCGTTTACATACTTCGCTGTCAACAATCGTTCAGGCTGATCCACCACACTTGGGTCGCCCCCTTGATTTTGGATCATTTCTTTGAATTTCAACAAAGCTTTGCCAGATTCCAACGCTTCTTTAAGTTGTACTCTTGCTTCATCGATCGTAGCCGCTTGTTTTGCTAATACCATCATTTGGCTTCCCAATGCGTAACACATTTCCACCAAATCTTCCGGCCCGTTGCCTTTTAATGTATCAATAGCTTCGACGACTTCCAGACTGTTGCCAATTGCCTCACCCAATGGTTCAGACATATCAGAAATCACTGCGACTGTTTGTCGATTCGCTAGTTTACCAATACTGGTCATTGTTTTCGCTAATCGTCGGGCATCCTCGATGTTCTTCATAAATGCCCCATCACCAGTAGTGACGTCTAATACGATTGCATCCGCTCCCGCGGCGATTTTTTTACTCATGATCGAACTTGCGATCAAAGGAATCGAGTCAACTGTCGCCGTCACATCCCGTAAGGCATATAACTTTTTATCTGCTGGTGCAAGATTTCCTGATTGACCAATAACCGCAACCTTGCTGTCATTGACGATCCGGATAAATTCTTCATCAGAAAGTTCGATCTTAAACCCTGGGATCGCTTCTAATTTATCTAGCGTTCCGCCTGTATAACCAAGTCCTCTGCCAGACATTTTTGCCACTGTCACACCCACACTAGCTACTAACGGCGCTAAGATCAACGTTGTCGTATCTCCCACACCACCAGTCGAATGTTTGTCGACTTTGATCCCATCTAATGGACTCAAATCGATCACATCCCCTGAATGTGCAATTGCCAGTGTCAAGTCAGTAATTTCTCGATCCGTCATATCTTGATAGAAGATCGCCATTAGCAATGCGCTGATTTGATAATCAGGAATGTTACCACTCGTATAATTCGTAATAATATAGTCGATTTCTTTCGTTGATAATTCGTTTCCGTCCCTCTTTTTTTCAATCAGATCCACCATTCGCATTGCCTGATCCTCCTTGTCTTCATTCGGTATTATACAGGATTTTTATAAAAGGTAAACCACTTTAGTAAACCAGTTTACTAAAAATGCAAAGGGCTATACTTAGCCTTTGTAAACACTTACATAAGCAATATACCGCCCAGTTAGCCCGTTGTCAATGTTTTTATGCTCTCACGAATAATTAATTTTGTTTCAAAGACTTTGTTCGGAACTTTGCGTTGAGGAAATTCAATCGTGTCGATCAAAAAGCGAGCAGCATAAAAACCAATATCAAAACTTGGTTGTTTAACCGTTGTCAATTTTGGGATCATATATTCAGAAAGTTTTAGCCCATCAAATCCAATGACTGAAATATCTTCCGGGATTTTTTTTCCTAACTCATCGATTGCTTGGTAACAACCAATCGCCATCGCATCATTCCCACAAAAAATCGCAGTAATATCTTTGTGGCGTAGCAATCTCTTGGAAGATTCATAACCACCTTGTACCGTCAATTCACCCTGTTCAACAAGCTTGCCATTAAAAGGGATACCATGATCTTTTAGCGCATGGCGATATCCATTGAACCGCTCTTCCAATTGATAGTAACCAGTTGTTTCCTTCAGCATACCGATCTTAGTATGTCCATTTTCAATGAACAACGATACCGCTTGGTAAGCCCCTTCATATTCTTTCACAAGCAAGCGACCATTGTCTCTACGGTTTAGTCCCCGATCGATCAAGATGATCGGCATGTTCGTATAAAACCCACTATCTAAAGAATACGCATCAGGCAAGACATTTGGAGTAGCCAATAAGATACCATCTACTGAACGATGAGAGAGTTCTTGTAAATATTTGATTTCATTCTCCTGACTATGCCGAGAATTACACAGCATGATCACATACCCCAACGGATTTAAATAACTTTCGACCCCTTCAATCAATTTAGAGAAGAAAAAGTCGGTCACATCAGGCACGATCATCCCGATCGTCTTAGAATGACGATTGATCACATTGGAGGCAAAATAATCAGGTTTGTAGTGATGCTCATTCACGATCTCCAATACTTTTTTTCTGGTTTTATCACTAAAACGACTTCCTTTATTGTTCAATATCTGTGAGACAGTCGTCACAGAAACGCCAGCCATCTCTGCGATATCTCTGATCGTTAATTTCACTTCTTCTCCCCCTTTGTATAAATTCTTTTTTAGTTTACCAAAACCCTTTCAAAAAGAATAGCTAGAAAATAGACAGAATGCTTTACTTACTTCCCCTTTTTTATCTAAGCTTCAACGAAACAAAAAAAGCCGAGACATTCTATGCCTCAGCCTCCTAAATCTGTATAAATCATCTCTCAAAATATTCTACTCATAGCAAAAAAATTTATATCCATTCACATCGCTACTTTTCTAAAAAGAGCAAAAAACGATGAATAGTCACGATATCCCATTATTTCATTTATTCTTTCACACTTTTGATAATGTAGTAGCCTTTGTCTTTGGTAATGATCTCCGCATTCCCAAAAGTTTCTAGCATTTTTTTCTGTGCGCTCGGTGCTCCCTGTTTCTTTTGGATCACGATCGTCAATGTTCCACCTGTTTTTAATCGTGGATACGCCTCCGTCAATATTTCATGGACCACTTTTTTCCCTGCACGGATAGGTGGATTACTGACAATAGCAGCATAGCCTTCTTCTTGAACATCTTCATAGATATTTGATTGGTGGATCTCCACATTTTTAATTTGGTTCCGTTTGGCATTCCCCTGTGCCAACTCAACTGCCCGTGAATTGATATCGACCATCTCCACCATTCGCTGACTCGCAAAAGCAATGGCTAATCCGATTGGTCCATAGCCACAACCAACATCTAATATCTTCCCTTCACTTGGTAATTCTTCCCAGTCAAATGCATCAATCAATACACGTGAACCGTAATCGACTGTTTCACGTGAAAATACGCCAGAATCAGTCACAAATCGGAATATTTTTCCTTTTAAATCAAACGGCCATTCCTCAAAATCATGGGCTGTATCGGGGTTTTCTGAATAATAGTGGTTTGTCATAATGTCCACCCTTCTTACTTTGTTAGTTGTCCATAGTCTATCGTTTTATGTACAGAGGTGCAAGTCAGACTAGAACCCTTGAGAGTTATTTTTTCTTCCGACTATGGAAAAATACCCAAAAAAGACAAAGCTTTCCTCCCAAGTGGTGGGGTTTAGGAATGTTTTGTGTTAAAATAAATCCATTGATGGGAGAATGCAGGAGGCTATGAGGCTATTATGAATGATCCAATGAATTACTACCGTGTCGCAAGAGAAGAATGGCGTGAATTTTATCGTAACGGGCAAGCACCATTGACCCAAGATGAATTAGATAAAATCAAGAGTTTGAATGACCGTATTTCGATGCAAGATGTTCGAGACATTTATGTTCCTCTTGCTCATCTGATCTATCTTTATATGAAAGAATTTGAATCTCTTACTTTGAGTAAAGGTCTTTTTCTTCATAAATACGTGGAGGTATCACCATTCATCATTGGGATCGCCGGAAGTGTCGCCGTTGGTAAAAGCACCACTGCTCGCCTACTGCAAACAATCTTATCTCGTACCTTTAAGCGGAGAAATGTTCAGTTGATTACAACTGACGGTTTTCTCTACCCTAACAAGGTCTTAAAAGAACGAGGGATTATGGATCGTAAAGGATTCCCAGAAAGTTACAATATGGAAATGCTCATTGACTTCCTAAATAAAGTCAAATCCGGTCAGGAAGAAATCAAAGTCCCAGTCTACTCACATGACGTCTATGATATCATTCCTGATGAATATGAGTTGATCCAACAACCAGATATTCTGATCGTTGAAGGAATCAACACGCTTCAACTACCAGCCAACCAACAAATTTACGTCAGCGACTTTTTTGACTTTTCCGTTTACGTTGACGCAGATTCATCACTGATCGAAAAATGGTACCTTGATCGTTTCGGTGCCTTGCTCGATACAGCTTTTCAAAATCCACAAAACTATTACTATCGATTTGCTATCGGTGATCGCGAAGATGCGTTCAAAATGGCAAAAGAAGTATGGAAAAATGTGAATTTAAAGAATTTAAACGAATATATCTTGCCTACTCGCAGCAGAGCAGATATAATTCTCCATAAAACTGAAAATCATATCATCGATTCGATTTTCATGCGAAAATATTAGCATTTTAAAATAGTTTCATCTATTTTGAGATAAAATTTAAAGGGATAGGGGTAATAAATGTGACAAACGTTGCCGATATGACAAACGTTGAAAAGATTATCGTATTAGATTATGGTAGCCAGTATAACCAATTGATTACACGACGCATCCGTGATTTGGGAGTCTTTTCCGAACTATTGAGCCACCGCATTACTGCAGAAGAAGTAAAAGCAATGAATCCGAAAGGGATCATTCTTTCTGGTGGACCAAACAGTGTGTATGATGAAAATGCTTTTGGAATCGATCCAGAGATCTTTAACTTAGGAATTCCAGTATTAGGGATTTGTTATGGTATGCAATTGATCACTTATAAATTAGGTGGATCAGTTGAACCAGCCAAAAACCGCGAATACGGAAAAGCACTCTTAGAAGTAACTGCTGACGATGCTGTGTTGTTCAATGAAACACCAAAACAACAAACTGTTTGGATGAGTCATGGTGACTTGGTAACAAAAGTTCCTGAAGGTTTTGAAATCGTCGGAACAAGCAAAGATTGCCCAATTGCATCAATCCAAGATACAACACGCAACTTCTATGGTATCCAATTCCATGCAGAAGTGCGTCATTCCGAATACGGGATCGAATTATTACGTCACTTTGCATTTGATGTCTGCCATTGCGAAGGCAACTGGACAATGGATAACTTCATCGATATGCAAATCGAAAAAATCCGTCAACAAGTAGGCGACAAAAAAGTTTTACTTGGTCTTTCAGGCGGCGTAGACTCTAGTGTTGTCGGCGTTCTTTTACAAAAAGCAATCGGTGACCAATTAACATCGATCTTCGTTGACCATGGCCTATTGCGTAAAGGCGAAGCTGAACAAGTAATGGAAAGCCTAGGCGGTAAATTTGGCTTGAACATCATCAAAGTCGATGCCAAAAAACGTTTCCTAGATAAACTAGCTGGTGTTTCTGATCCTGAACAAAAACGCAAAATCATCGGAAATGAATTTGTGTATGTTTTTGATGATGAAGCAACAAAATTAGCTGGTGAAGAAGGCGTTGCTTTCTTGGCACAAGGCACACTTTATACTGACGTGATCGAAAGTGGTACTGAGACAGCTCAAACAATCAAGTCTCACCACAACGTTGGTGGTCTTCCAGAAGATATGCAATTTGAATTGATCGAACCTTTGAACACACTCTTCAAAGATGAAGTCCGTGAATTAGGAACACAATTAGGTATGCCCGATTCAATCGTATGGCGTCAACCTTTCCCTGGACCAGGTCTAGGTATCCGTGTACTAGGTGAAATCAGTGAAGAAAAATTAGAAATCGTCCGCGAATCTGATGCAATCTTGCGTGAAGAAATCGCTGCGGCTGGATTAGATCGTGACATCTGGCAATACTTTACAGTCTTACCAGGTATCCGTTCTGTTGGTGTTATGGGCGATGGCCGTACGTATGATTACACTGTCGGTATCCGCGCTGTTACTTCCATCGATGGCATGACAGCTGACTTTGCTCGCATCCCTTGGGACGTCTTGCAAAAAATCTCTGTACGTATCGTCAACGAAGTGGCACACGTCAACCGTATCGTGTACGATATTACGTCTAAACCACCTGCAACTGTGGAGTGGGAATAAGAAACAACACGCTAGAAAGCCTATGCTATAGGATTTCTAGCGTGTTTCTTTTGTCGTGCTCACAGTTTTGTCACAGTACCTCAACTATTCTTTATTTTGGTTCTATACTATTTGATGTTGGTGAACTTCGCCAACATCTTTTTTGTATAAAAAAATATAGAAAAGACACCTTGAAATCCTTTAGAATTAATTTGGCTACCAATTCATAGGAGGATTCAAGACGTCTCATACTCGGCTTATCAAAGATACCCTAAATATTCTAGACCTAAATATCCATTTCGAGGAAAATTATTTAACTAAAGAAAAATATAAAGGGCAAATTTGCTTGATTTACAAAGGCACTCTTCAGTACATGTCAGAGGAATGTACACATCGTCCAACATATTGGCAGAACTTTCTTGAATCATCGAACCACTGCACGACTTAAAGGAACTTCTCACTATCAACGAGGACTAAGGAAAAAAATGAAACGTTATTGGAAACTCCTAAAAAAAAGAAGAAGCAAAGTTAAACTACGAAAAACGGGTTTGGCGTGCCAGTTTTAAAGATTATTTGATTGAAAGTGAGATTGTCGATCGACTGTTAGCAGCTTTTCCCAACCTACGCCAAGGCTATCAGTTATACCAAGACGTTCTTTATGCGGTAAAGAAAAGAGATCAGTCACTATTTGAGGACTGCTTAAACAGAGAAGTCAGCGATCTGCCTGAAACCTATACAACCACTTTGTGAACGTTTAAAAAGTTTCTGCCACAGATCCAAAATGCGCTTCACTACAGCTAGTCAAACGGACCGTTGGAATGTTTAAACAATCATATCAAATTATTAAAACGCAATGCGTATGGTTTTCGCAGCTTTTACATTTTCAAACTACGGATCATGATTCGTCATGGCAAAACATTTTTAACCAAATAAATAATAGACAACACAAGAGCAATGAACACTAATAATATAAAAATAAACTTTGCAACTAAGAATATGTTTAAAAATAGATCTCCCATAAAATCAGCTCCTAAATTAAGAAACTTTAATTACATTTGCGAATGTTTTTGAAGATAAATTTAAGCATTAGAAACTAATATCCAAAAATAGCAAGATCCTTTAAATTTTGAAAAAAATACAACGAGCATTAGTACATATGTATTTAAAACTATGAAACCAGATACGGCTAAAGAAGCAAGTGACTTAGAAAGCATCGGAGTAGATTTTTACCGGCGCAACTTTTTATGACGAAAACAGTAATGAAGTGATACACGATTAGTTATTGCTTCTATATCTATGCCAACTAACGATCAGCCAAAACAAACAAAAACAAGCAACAGCACCAAATTTGATCAATAAAGCGTTTTTTAGAAAAAAGAGACTTACTGCTATAAGTACTAATAATAAATAAAATATATAAATCATTTTTCCAGTGCGCAATTAAGAAT
>SKEH01000025.1_pt1 | contig 119455 bp, 94 predicted proteins | sample 4826571 | NCBI WGS metagenome assembly SKEH01 (sample SAMN11008814, study PRJNA524170) | human gut metagenome | biome: Human fecal sample; material: Feces; isolation source: fecal sample from pouch patient p29 | host: Homo sapiens | place: Israel: Tel-Aviv | collected 2016-09-14 | reverse complement strand
CCCGTCTCGCCGACGCCCGCACTCCCCCAGCAGGAGCAGCCCGAGCAGGACGCCGACCCCACAGCCACGCCGCGGACACCGTCGCAACCGGCCGTGACGACGAAACAGGTCTGGCCGAACGCGTGGGTGGCGAACAGGCTCGCGCATACCTATATGCTGCATGCGAAGGACGGCCGCGACTGGCCGAAGATGATCGTCGGCCTCCCCCGCGGCACCACCATCGGCGGACAGGACCTGACCGGCTGGGCCACCGACATGTTCATGAGCGGAAAGAACCAGAGGCAGAAGAACGAGGGCCGGGCCATCAACCTCAGATTCAAACCCGGCACTCCGGTCGAACTGTTCACCGGCCGCGGAACGGAACGTCGCACCATGCAGGTCGACCCGCAGACGCTCGTCCAGGCGATCATCGACGCGCAGAAACGCAACCGCGACGCCGAGGAGACGCTCGACACGGCATCGGTGGAACTCACCCTGAAGACCGTGGAGGAATCATGGCCGCAAATCAACCGCATGCAGGGCCGGTTCACGGAATACCAGCGCGACGGCACGTACAAGCCGGCCGTCGCAATGAAATGGGCACGCCGGCTCATCGACCGGACCGCCGGAGAGGACGAGGGACGGTGGACCAACCGCCAACGCCGCCAGGCGGCAAGACTGCTCCTCGACGAAATCACCAAGGAGGAAAACGAAAGGGAAAACCCCGGCCGAGAACACGCCGAGAATAGCCTCGCCGCCGCCCGCCATGAATCCACGACGGAACGGCCGAAGGGAGAGCAAGGCGAGGAGCGGACAGGCCGGCCGGAACAGGCCGGCCCTCCGTCGCCGGAACCGACCAAGGCGGCCGGAGGAACGACGGAGCCCGAAACCGACGGCGCACCGGAAATGCGTCGCATCGATCTCAGAACGACGCTCGCACGGTTCAGGACCAGACTCGTCGGACACCTCGCCGAACTGAACGATACGAGCCATGATCCCGCGACGGCACCGGAACGTGACCGCCGCGCCCTGTAGAACGAGCGGGGACGACGACGCCGAAAAAGGTCATCCGGCCACCCCTATGGTCCGGCCCGTCGTCCTTACGTCCAAACCGGAAACATCCGGAAGGACGGAAGGTGGGGACGGAACCCGACGGGAAAGGAACACGCCAATGCCATCATTGACCAGAAACGACATCAACCGCCTCCTCAGGGAGGATCCCAACGTCACCGACATCAGCCAAGGCGACGATCCCATGGATGGACACATCGATGCCGTGCTCTCCGACGGCAGGGCCGTCGAAATCGTCTTCCACGACAACCCCGCATGGAGGCAGAGTGATGAGAAATCCGGACGGATCGAGATCCTGTACCTCAACCGTTCGCAGACGGAATGGCGGTTCGATGACAATGATTTCACCGGCCGGGAACACACGATCATCGACCCCGCAAGGCCAGGGGCCATCGAAAAGCTCATGCGGGCGTTGCAGGACTGGGAGCGTGAGGGAGGCCTCGCCGTCGGCCGACCCGTCACGTCAGGCCATACGGCGCCCCCGTCTCCTCCGGAGGAATACGCCTATCGATGGCACAATCGGATCGGTCCCGGCTGGCACATCGAATACCGCTCCACGGCCGTCGACCGTGACCTCGCCATGCGCAGGAAAACGGATGAGGGCTACTTCACGCAAAGGATCGAGGAGGATCCGACCGTCCTCTACGAGGAGCACCGCAAGGCCGCCTGCCTGCGTGCCGGCCGCATCCTCGCCCGGCGGACGTCGGCCGACGTGGAGACGATCCGCTTGCTGCACACCATCGTGAACGAAGTCTCCGAGCACAGGCCGACCGATGACCTTGCCTCATACCGCATCTACCCGTCCGCCGATGCCATCCGACTGGCGGGCGACGGCCTTACCAGCATCGAAATCCTGGAGAAACGTGAGTACGGCGGATGGAATCCCGACACGGACCCGCTCATGCACATCAACGAGCAAGGCGACTGGACCGGCATCAGCCAAGCACAAGCCGACGGTCTCGTGTGGGCGAAACGCGAGGAAATCCTCGACCATGCGGCCTACGATGACGGCCTCTCCCCCAGCATCCTCCATCGTCTCGATGAGCTGGAGGGGAACCGGCCGGTCCCTGAGCGGGAACCGGAAAGAGAAAGACACCACGAATTGAACCTATAGGCCGATGACGGGTGAGGTGGCGTGAAAACGGAACAAATTCATTTCACGTTGGCCACGTATCCTCCTGAATGGCCTTTTATTACATATGGGATAATTCGTGAAGGGTAACGTTATCAAACGAGCTGATTCTAAGTCTTGGATCGGCGAATAAGAATTCTTTGTAGTTTCCACGTTTGTTTGCGGAGTATGCTATCTCATATTCAAATTTGTTTACATCGGTGTCCGGATACATTGCATTGATTTCGGGAGCTTCGTCGTAAGTAAGTATCCATCTCCACTCAGGCTGTCCGAGAAGGCGCTCAGCCGTGAGTTTATGAATACTGTCAGTCGCAAAGGTACTGTATAGGTTCTTGCCCTGCACAAAATACGGAGGATCCGCGAACACAAAACAATCATTGGCATCACAATAATTGGATATATGCCGTAAGAAATAGCTCGCCTCATCCTGAGTTACCGTGATTTTCTCCCGAAAGGCCGCTATCCTTTCGATCCTTTGGATCAAAACCTTTCTGTTAAATCGGGATGAAATGTTGTATTGCCCGTCCTGGCTTTCGCCGCCGATCAGACCGCCCTTGACGATGCCGCTGACGTTCATTCTATTCAGCATGAAGAAATCGAATGCCTTATCTTCGACATTACGGTAACGGTTCATACGATAACGCGTACGCGTGTTATACCAATACCAGTACGCTTTCCGCTCGCCGATCGATGCTAGGCCCGTCACGGATTCAAAGGGAACATCGCGAATCCGTCTGATTAGCGATTCCGGAGATTGGGTGACCGTACGCCAGAATGAGTAAACACCATCATCAAGATCGTTGATGATGATTCTATCGACGCGCTGGTGTAAAAGAAGGTTAATCGCCACCCCTGCACCGCCCGCAAATGGTTCCGCATAGGTGCCTCTTATGCCGTTCTCTGTAAGAATGTGATCAACAAATCGTGTAATCTTCCCTTTTCCGCCAGGATACCGCAGGGGACTCGTGAATCCGTTGGTCAGTTCTTGTTTGCGCATATGTTGAGTATAAGTGGAACGTTCAGTTTTGGCCAGCTGTACCCGTCTCGGAGTCTTGGCTGCGGTATTTCGCATACTGCTCGCAAAGCATTGCAAAAAGCACCGCGTCATTGAACCAGGAGAGGAAATCATTCATCAGGATATTCTTCATTGACTTGTGCGCCGTGGAATTCGCGCGATATGCTGTCTCGGCAAAATCCGTGCCTTCGATGACGGACTCGGCTTCCGTGTAAGAATCAAATAGAATTCCGTTATCATCGAGGTACTGATAGAATTTTTTGTTCTTTAAATGATTCTCGTGAACATTCCTTACGTTATCCTTGTGTTTTCTGCTTACTCCATGCTCCAGGGTGACGTAATTCCCTTTTTCAAGTGCTTGAAGGGAAAGCTCGAAGAAGGATCGAATCGCGGGGGCGAGCAGATATGCTTTTAGCAGACGCTTGTCCGCGTCTCCTTTCAGATCACCATATTCAGACAGGCCAAGAAGCAGCATATTCACCTCTTCGAACATCATGTCATCAAGATTCACGAATGTCGGCTGTAGCCATCTATAGCCTAGGACGCGATCCCTCTTGGTTATCTGTCTCCTGAGAAATTCCTGCCTGCTTAGTGAAATAACCCGTTTGAAGTTGAGTTCGGTATTATTAATCCCCTTTTCTCTTTCGGGATTGATGATGGATTTAAGATCCTCACTCCTGAACCGCGAAAAGATAATATTATGCTCTCTCGCATATGCCTTCACCTCGTCTGCGAGGTTTTTGACTTTCTCCAACTCATCTTGACTGATATCATCCAAATCCTTGATATTCAGATATCCCTTCACAATCTTCGAATCGAAGATTCTGCGAGTTGATGTGACGGAATTCGATCCACCCAAATAATCCGTCAGATTCTGCTCATACTGCTGCGCGAATGCGCCTTCGAGATGGTCGGTGAATGAATTGCTCCTGTTAAAGAAACGGTCTTTTGCCTCAGTGCCCCATGGTACCGTGCCAGCCCCATCCATTGGGCCATTATGCTTCCTGGCAAGCACCTCCCTTAAGGCTGTTTTCTCATCGTCCGTGGTGTTCGGGAAAACAACAACCTCAAGCATCTTCGGAATGTTGTCTTTGTATTCTTCTGAAAGTTTCAGAACTTTCTCATAATCTTTATCCTCAAGGATGTCTTCATACTTTTCCGGATCGCTTAGAAGCATGATCGCCGATAAACGTCGATTGGCGTCCTGCACGACATATTTCCCGTTCTCGCCGTCCTTCGCCACGACGATGATGGGTTCTATCTCGTTCTGATAGCCGTTTACGGCGATTGATTCAACAAGGTTCATCAGTTGACGCTGGGATGTTCTCGCGGATGCTGCGCTCCCAGAATTATAGATATTGTTCAAAGATTCTTTTTGATCCCTGCCGGTAGCGACTCTAGGATTTTTCTCCCATAGGAGCAAATCGGAAACGGCAACATTGACTGTCTTCATAGGCATTGCGACTCCTTGACAAGACTTCCCATCCCGAAGCGTATCACTTTTTTCTTCTCCTTTCATCCCGCTGGTCCCGCGTCCAAACCGGAGGCATCCTGGGAGAACGAAGATGGAACATGGTAGGACACGTCGCCCACATATGTGAAGGAGCATCAGATTGACGAATTCGACGATCATGCAACGGCGGGAACCCGTGATCTGGTTCGAGGGTACGCTCATGAGGGAACCCCAGAGCGTAGGGGACGGCCTCACATGGCTGCTCGAAACGCTGCCCGCCGTGAAAGGTCCCACGGGAAAGATCACCATCCGCGCCCGCGGCGAGGACCATACCGCCAACATCCGCCGGAACGCGCGCAAGGGAACCCGCCTGATCATCAAAGGCGTGGCGGGTGACGAAGGCTCGGGCATCGACATCGACGCCATCAGCCTCGCATTCGGCCCCAGCCACGACGACCGCGACCGGCCCACCGCCGAGGAGTCCACGGGCCGATGAACCGCATCATCGTAAGCCCCGTGAAACCCACGGAGGACGACATGGCGGTCTGGATCGACGCCGACCGCCACACCGGCAGGCTCATGACCCGGCTCATGGGAGACGGCGATCCGATCGGCATCGACCTGACCGACGATGGGCTGACCATCATCGCACCTCTCCCCCGAACCACGGTCCGCAACACGGCTCCCACCGACGGCGCAACGCCATCCCCATCCGTTCCGAAGGACGCCTGTGAGGGGACGATCGGCGACAGGGCGACGCTGATAAGCGCATTCAAAAGAAAGCTCAGGGACAATCTCGACCGGGCGGGCATGCCGTCCATGGGACGATAGGAAAAGAGTGCACGCAATGAAACGCATCAGGGGCATCATCATCAAGGCGTTGGCCATCCTCGCCGGCTTCTGGCTCGCCGACCTCGCGGCCGCACGCATCCAGGCAGGCATCGCCGCCGGACGGACGGCCCAGCAGATCATGGATGACATGACGACCATGCTGCGTCACCCGCTCATGCTCGGCTTCGACCGCGCCAGCCTGCTATGCGGCCTCGCGGGAGCCATAGCCGTGGGACTGTTTCTCCTCTACCGGTGGAGCATGAGCCAACGCAACTGGCGCGATGGCGAGGAATACGGTTCGGCCCGCTGGTCCAAGCCGGAGGAGATGGCACCGTACACCGACGGCGACACCAGGCAGAACCTCCAGATGACGGCCACCGAGGGCCTGAGCCTCGACGCGCAGGCCACGCGACGCAACCTCAACACGACCGTGCTCGGCGGCTCCGGTTCCGGCAAGACCGCCACACACGTCATCCCCAACATCCTCAAGGGCAGTATGAACTACGCGTGCACCGACCCGAAGGGCGAGCTCTACGCGAAGACCGGCGGGAAACTGGAGAAGATGGGCTACACGGTCAAACAGCTCGACCTGGTGGACCTGACCAGCGAGACGAAATTCAACCCCATGCGCTACATCGACCCCGACAAGCCCGACGTGGCGATCATGAGACTCGTCACCAACATCATGGACAACACCAACGGTTCCACACCCAAGGAGCACCAGACCGACGACTTCTGGACCAAAAGCGAGCGAAGCCTGCTGACCGCGCTCACCGCGTTCGTCTACTACCTGCCCGACGACATCCTCCGGGACTGCCTGCACATCGACGCCGGCCAGACCCTCAACGCCGTGGCCGACCTGCGCGATCTGCTCGAGGCCAGCGAACAGGACGAGACCAAGGAAAGCCAGGTCGACGCCGTCGCCCGGACCGCCACGGAGATCTACGAGGAAACCCGCACCGAATGGGATCGCAAGGGCGCGGACCACGACGACCCGGACCTGCAGGAGGCATGGAGGCTCGCCCAAGGACTGAAGTTCGCGGCCCGCCAGTACAGGCCCTTCACCCAGGGCGCGGGAGAGACCAAGAAGGGCATCATCATCAGCCTCGGCGTGCGTCTCGCCCCATTGACCGTCGGCCCGGTCCGGGAGATCCTCTCCGGCGACGACATCGGCATCGACCGGATCGGCGGATACGAGGACGAGCACGAGGGCGGATACAAGCATCCCAACGGGAGGACGGCCATATTCCTCGCCCTGCCCGACGAGGACCCGACCTTCAACTTTTTGGCCGCGATCTTCTACCAGTGCCTGTTCGACAGCATCATCCGCCGCTGCCGCACCTACCCCGGCGAATGCCTCGCCATGCCATTGCACTGCTTCCTCGACGAGTTCGCCAACGTGGGACGCATCCCGAACTTCGACAGGCTCGTCGCCACGATCCGCTCGCGCAAGGTCAGCGTCAGCATCATCCTGCAGACCATCGCCCAATTGAAGACGATGTACAAGGACTCCTGGGAGACCATCGTCGGCAACTGCGATTCGGTGCTCTTCCTCGGCGGCAACGAGCAGTCCACCACCGAATGGCTCAGCAAGCTCCTCGGCAAGGAGACCATCGACATCCGCACCACCAGCGACAGCAAGGGCGTGTCCGGCAGCCACACCACCAACTACCAGCGCACCGGCCGCGAGCTCCTCACGCCAGACGAGCTCGCGCAATTGGACAACGACAAATGCATCTACAACCTGCGAGGACTCCACCCGTTCCTCAGCCGCAAGGCATGGCCCGGCACCACCATCCCCAAACCGAAATCAACGCTCAAACACTCCGATGGATGGAAAAAAGCCGCATGAGCCGAATAGCAAGCCAATGCCAAAAGGCAAACCGAAATACCGAAATCAACGTTTCGGTATTTCGGTATATTTGGCGGGCCTGGAGTCACCATTCCCGAGAATCTAGCGCAGCCCATTCATCGATCTTTTCTGTCAAACCGTTGTCGCACCATTCATTGGCCAGCTCGAACGGAACGCCAAGGAAGCCTTCAATGCCGGCTCGGGGCACGACCGGGTGCGCGGGATCCTTGAGGCCGTCAAACGCCCCTGCGAACATCTGAGACAGAAGTATCGGGTGCTCCGCCCCGACTCTCACCGGCTCATGCTTCAGCCACCGACGTTGCGCCATACGAACATACAGAGACTTGTACTTGCCTCCATCGATAAGACCCAGATCAAAGGCGCGGCGTATCGACGCCGCGATGGAGATGCCCCAACCCGACTTCACGTACCGGTAGTCCTCGACCATCATGTCCGGGGCAAGAACAGCTCGGGCGTCAGCCTCGGGGAAAAGGAACTCGCCGGCGAACTCGTTCGCCTCCCTTTCCATCAGCGTTTCATCGGAGGGCCGGCGGTAACGGTGCAGAACCAAATGACCGAGCTCATGAGCGATGGTAAATCTGATACGGTCTCCAGACTTGTCTTTCGGGAAATACCCGATCAAAGCTTGGCCGGGATAGGTGATGCCGTCGCTAACAGAGTCGCCCACATCCACGCTCAACGGAGCCACGACTATGCCCTTGCGCTCCACACTACGAATCACATTACGCACAGGACCGGTCTCAGCAAGCCCGAGCAAAGACCTCACATTCGCAGCGATCCTACGGACACCTAGCGACTGCGGGTCGGTAGTCGGGGCAGCCTCATCCAGCCAGAACGACGCCCTGTCCGCGATCTCGGCCATTGATCTGATCCTCGATACGGTTTCGTCCAACATCTCGAACTCCGCACGGATCCGGTTGTCAAGATTCTTGGTGATCTGCTTCTTTCTTCTGAACGCGAGTTTCCCTCCGTCCATGCCATTGCCTCTCAGCATGAAGAAGGACATTGGGAGGCTGGTGGCATAAGCGATCTTCCCGATGCTGGATTCGCTCAAACCCGAGGACGGCCCTCCTATCAGCCTGCCAATGTGGGTCGGGATCATATCTGCGCGCTCCGCCAGCTCCTTTTTCGTCCAACCCCGGTACCGCCGGGCAAGCTCGATGCGATCGGGGCTGAACTCGTTCATTGGACCATCTCTCCCTTTCTTTCCTGAACGATGATATTAGCTTGCGGGACCAACAGCTCGCCTTCGGGTTCGTCACTGCTGAAGGCCATTTCTTCAAGATTCCCTTCCAGAGGAAGGACCATCAAGGCCATGCACGGAGCCCCCTTTGGGAACGACCCGGTTCCCACCGGTTGATAGGCAGCGCTGAAAAGATCCACCGGACTCGGCCCACGCCAAAATGACTTCCGTATCCTTGAGAGGCTGGTCGCCGACCGCCTCCTGGTCGAGAATCGCAGGTTGCGCCCATGCCTCACGGCGACGCCTGTTATGACCGGCCGGAGGAATCTTCCCTTCAAATTTGAATTCTTTGAGGAACCTGAGCATGAGGCCGGTGTCGTCATTACGCAGGTGAAGGCCGGAGGAACTTCTCAAAAGGTTCCAACCGTCAATCGGCTCATTGTCAATCTCCGCGCGCAAGGTCGCATTGAAATTGTCCGCATACAGTTTAGGGTATTTGCTGCGTGGCGTACCCAGCGTGCTCATGGCGGAGAGCGCCCTCACGCGCGCCTGCGGAAGCAGCGTGGGAAGAGCGTCATTGAGGGGCTCAAGGTTTTTCCTGATTAATTCGAGACGATCCAAAAAAGGGTTCCCTTCTGTGGATAAATGCGTTATTTTGCAGCACTCAGGTTGAGTTTTTGAACTCGATGTTGAGTTTACTCCCCAAAAATTAATCCATCAAGTTCAGCCAACATAAACGAAAAACTCAATGCCCAGAGCCGCCTTCATGGGCGGCTCCTCTTTAGTCCCTATTCGGTATTTCGGTATGCATCGATGCTCCTAAAATCATTCGTATGAACGAAATCGTTTCCTGGCTGGACGATCTGCCCTCCGGCTCGCAGATCCTCACTCCCGACTGGTGGGTGTTCGACAAGAGCACCGATGGAACATGGGTGTTCCACTTCTTCCCCGAAGTCGCCGTAAGTCCCATCGAATTGGCGGCGCACGGCCAGCCGGAGCCGGTCGCTCCAGACAAATGGAACGGCGAGGCCGGATGCCCGCCGGACTGCCCTCCAGGCATGTTCGCGTATGCGGATCCCCGCAAGGAATTGGAACGTCACACGTTCAACGACCCGAACGGCTTCCTGCATGGCAGGGAAATGGATCCGACCGTGCGCGTGAGCGCTTTCCCGGAGGAGCCGGTGTGGTCCGGCCGGGAATTCGGCATCGAATGGGCGGTATATGCGGGCCCGGTGGCGTTCTCCTGGAACGGCTACGCGCGCATACCCGCCCAAACGCACCCCTGGTGGGGATTGGATCATGACGACATCCCGGCGGGGGATCCGTTCGCATCTCCCCTCTCCTACGGGTGCGACGGGGAAGGATGGATAGGGTTCGACACGTTGGACGAGACGGCGACGGACACGATCATGCTTGAGGATCCCGGACACCGAAGCCGGTTGAGGGAGCTGTACCGGCGGTTGGGCGTGCCGGAACACGAGTCGGCTCAGCCGACCTGCGACGAGGTCGCGGATAGGGCGCGTGACCTCGCGTTGGACATCTACAAGGAGGAGCACGGGGCCCGAGTTCCCGGGTTCCAGCGGCGGACCATGGATTAGCGCCGTTTTCGATGATGACGGCACCGTCATCGGGCATGGGCGTCCATGGCAAGCCGCCTGCGTCGTCCCGTCCATTTCAGTCGACGACCGCGCCGTCGTTGCCGGATGGTTTCGATGGCGTCGAGGGCGGGGGGTGGATGGCGCCGGTGTGGAAGGTGTGGCGGATGTTCTACCGGTCAGAGCCCCGGATCGCTGCCGGGCAAGCCGGTGTCCTCGCCCGATGGCGCGGGCACGGACCATCCCGGCGAGGCTCCGCCCGTATTGGAGGAGGACGAGGACGACGAGCCTTCCGAAGACGGGCGTCGTCCGGTTCCGGGACCGGATCCGGAACTTCCTTGGGATTGGCTTCCTCCTGAATACGAGGGTGTTTGCCGCTGTGGAGCCGATTGGGATTGCGATGCCTGCGCCTGCTGCGCGGCGGCCTCCTGTTCGGCCCTGGCCTTCGCCTCCGCGTCGGCCTGCTCCTTCGCCGTCTTCGATTCGTTGACCTCTTTCACGGCTTTCGCGATGGCGTCCGCGTCACGGGCCCTGACCGCCTTCAGCAGGGTCTCCCGGGTCCTGTCGTCCGCCACCTTGCCGTCGGTCTCCTTGTACAGCGCGTCCGCGTCGTCGACGGTCCTGTCGAGTTTGCTGTCGGTGACGGCCTTGGTTGCGGTCTTGAGATCGGCGAGACGGTTCCTGAGCTCTTTGGTCGTTCCGTGCAGCGCCGCCGTGGTCCTGTCCACGTCGGATGTGGCGGCGTCGGGCGCGCAGGAACCCTTGATGGCGGTCGTCTTTGCGTCCAGGAGCCGATCCAACGCATCGAGCGTCTTGGGATCCGCGACCTGGCCTCGACTGGTGTCCTTCAATAGTTTGGAGGCTTCGGCCGTGGTCCTGTCCAGGTCGGACTGGACGCTCTTGCGTGTCGCTTCGGCCGAGTCGCATGCGCTGACTGCGGTCTCATGCGCCTCTTGCCGCATGGCGGCGGCGCGGCGGTTTTTGATTTGCAGTCCCATCCAGGACACGGCGATGAGGCTCGCGGCCATGACGATCGCGACGAGCGCTTTCCCGACCGGGAAGACGCGTCGCACCTTCGGATCGTCGGGGTCGGCCGAGTAGGTGACGGCCGCCGACAGCCCTCCTGGTCTCTCGGTTTTCCCGGTTTCCGTCGGTTCCGGTTCCGGTATGGGCGGGAGGCTCATTGTGGTTGGCTCCAAGTCGGCGACCTGTTCGAGTGCCGCGAAATCAGCGTCGGCGTCCCTCAGGGCCTTCTCCGTGGAATCGTCGGGATGGGACTGTTCCGTTTCCGGTCCGTGGGAAGAACCGGAAACGGAGGATTGCGACCGGGATGGTTCCGGCCCGGCGGTCGGGGTCCCGTCCATAGACGCCGGCATGGGTTCCCGTCCTGGTTCGTCTTCCGGCGGCAGTGGCGCGGATGGTATGGCGACGCGGCGGCGACGGCGCATGGATTCGGGAGGCCTTGGCGCGGCCCCGGCCTCGTCGAAGCCCTGCCTCTGCGCGGTGCGCCACCAGTCGACGAGTGCCGGCCATGCGTGCGGATGTTCGGCTATGAGGCGCATCCACGGGCGCCAGCCGGGGTCGTTGGCCATGGCGTGCAGCTGGTCGGCGGTGAGTTTGGGGCTGAGGATCGGCTCGCCCGTCGTCCTGTCGGTCCTGATCATTTCCCGTCGTCCTTGTCTTCCTCCGGCGCCTTGTCGCCGAGGACGGTGTACGCGCCTTCGAGCGGTCCGCTGATGCCGGTGCATTTCCAGCCCTTGTCGGCGGTCCATCGCCATGTGAGGGTCCATGGCGATTCGAGTCCCGTCCACACGCTGCACGTCGCGGTCGTGGAGGTGCCGGCGTTCATGCCGCCGGACGCCTGCACATCGGGCTGGTCGGCGATCCGGTCGATGGGGATGTTCAGGCCCTGCGCGTCGGATGCGAAGTATCGTTTGATGAGCCGGTCGCGGTCGCCGCCCTTGCCGGTGTAGGCGGCCGCCGCCCTCGGAGCGAGCTTCTCGCATACCTCCAACGGTCTCTGATGCTTCACGGCCGGCGTGGACGTTGACGTCTCCGCCTTGACGTCGGATGCCGCGAGCCTGCTCCGATTTTCCGTTCCGGCCGGATGCATGAGGATGAGGGCGATGTTCGCGACGACCATGAGAACGACGGCCGCGGTCGTGGCCGCGACGATGAGGATGTTCCTTTTGCGCTCGTCCATTCCTTTTCCTTCCTAGTGGATGAAGCTGACGCCGTTGCCCATGGCGGCGAGTTCCGATGCGCTGATGGTCTCGGTGACGACGGCCATCCAGCCGGTGCCGGACTGGCTGATGAGGATCGAGCCGTCGGAGTTGACCTGCTCGACGACGGCGACGTGGCCGTAGTGGCCGCTGGAGCCGTGCACGCCGGCCTCGAAGCACATCACGTCGCCGGGCTTCGGTTTCCGTCCCACCTGGTATCCGAGGCGGGCCGCGGTGTCGTTCCATTGCGCGCCGTTGCCCATGTGCGCGTCGACGGGCTTGCCGATCTGGTTCCTTCTCATTGCGGCCCACCAGGTGCACTGGTAGGTGTCGTAGTCCGGGAAGCGCGTGTAGTGCAGGCCCATGGCTTCGATGTTCACGTGCCAGCCGTCGCCCATGACGAGCTTCGGGCGCAGCGCGCCGACGGTCGGGCCCGAATCGCCGGAACCGCCCGAGGAGGTGTACTTGGTCCGGGCCAGGTCGACGATCCGTTTCACATAGTTCGTGGTCTCCGTGAAGGGCGGTATGCCACCGTATTTCAGGACGCTGCCGAGGCCGGCGTTGTAGGCGGCGAGGGTCAGCTGGAGCGTGTCGCCGGTCTGCTTCCCGGACTTCTTGGCCGTCTCGACCTGCGAGGCGAGGCCGCACATGTAGTCGCCCTGGCTCCGGATCGCGTCGTGCGGGTTCCAGACGTCGGCCTTGCCGTCGCCGTCGCCGTCCTTGCCCGCGGACGCCCATGTGGAAGGCATGAACTGTGCGATGCCCTGCGCTCCGGCGGAGCTGCCGGCCTTCGGATTCCAATTGGACTCCTGGTCGATCTGGGCGGCGATGATGCTCGGCGTGACGACCTGGCAGATGGATCCGGCGCGGATCACGTCGGCCTCGTATTCCGCGGGCACGCCCGCGACCGTGGATTCGCTGGCGCTGGATCCCAGGAACGCGCCCATGACGGCCAGGAGCACGCCGAGCACCGCGAGCATGGCCGCGATGACGGGCAGGAGGGGAAGGCTGATGGAGGCGGCTCCCGCTATGACGTGGGATGCGGCCATGCGCACGAAGTTCGCGGCGGCGCGGGCGGCACGCACGGCGGCCTGCCCGGTGGCTTTCGCGCCGCGTGCCGCCTTGACGGGCGCGCGGCGGTGCCGCCAGATGAATTTGGCCGACGAGTTGACGCCCTTCACGCCCGCGCGTGCCGCTTTGAAGGACAGGTCGCGTGTGGTGCTTCCCAGCTTCGACGCGAAGTCGTCGTCGGCCGCGGTGAGCCTCGCGCCGGCTTCGTCCATCCAGCCCATGCCGGTGGATCCCATCCGTTTGACGCTCCGGCCGGCTTTCCCAATGCCTGCGCCTATGTGCTTGCCGATCCGCTTGCTCGCCTTGCCTTTCGCGGCGAACTTGCCGATCTTCTCGCTGGGCTTCGCCTCGGACAGCGCCTTGGGTTTGCCGACCGTCTTGCGCATCCCCTTGCCCGACCGCAGGGCGCGTTTGCCGCGGTTCATGATATGCCGCGCCTTGCCGGCCGTCCAGCCCACGCCGTGCATGGCGGAGGACATGCCGTACATGCCGGCGCGTCCCGTTATCTCGGCGGAGGTGTGGCCCATGGAGTCGGCGATGTCGGTCCGGTCCGCGCCGAACTGCGCGGCGCTGGACACCACGCCGGTGGCCGCGCGTCCGATGCGGGCGCGCGTGCCTCCGGCGTGGTGGGCTTGGGTTCCGCTCATGCGTTTACTTTCCTTCCTGGAAGGTCGTGGAGTACAGCCGGTAGAGGTCGCCGCCCGCGGGGATGCGCCCGTCGAACGGCACATAGGCGCTGCCGATCTTCATGAGTCCCTGGCCGGGCAGCACGCCGGTGAAGTACTGGCGTTGCTCCTCGCTCAGGGTCAGCAGCTCGCACAGGGCGTCCGCGTCGGTGCTGTTCTGGCTCAGGAGCATGAGGAAGTCCGAGTTGGACAGCATCTCTCGCGCGTCCTGCAGGTCGAGGATCTCCTCGACGTTCTGGGTGATGCCGGTGACGCCGAGGCCGTATTTGCGGGCGCGCTTGTAGATGTCCTTGAACTGCGCGGCGGCGTACTGGTTGGAGAAGAAGCGGTGGAACTCGTCGACGTACAGCCAGGTGCGCCGCCCGTTGGCCTTGTTGCGGATGACGCGGTTCCACACCTGGTCGATGACGACCATCATGCCGAACGTCCGCAACTCGCCGGACAGGCCGGACACGTCGAACACGGTGAACCGGTTGGACAGGTCCACGTTGGTCTGGCCGTTGAAGCCGCTCATGGAGCCTGTGATGTACGGGTTGAGCGCGTCGGCGAGGTACCGGCTCACCTGGTCGCCGCCCGCCTGCAATTCGTCGTGCAGGTCCTGCAATGTGGGCTGGACCACTCCCCCGCCCTGGTTGCGGTAGCGCGTGTACAGGTTGCTGACGCACTGGTCGACCAGTCCCTTCTGCAGCGGGTCGAGGCCGTCGATGCCGCCGATGAGCGCGCCGATCATGGAGACCACGTTGTTGGTCTTGTCCTTGACGGGATCGGAGGCCGCGTCGTCCTCCAGGACGATGTCCATCGGGTTGACGCGCGTGCCGGTGCCGGCGCTGATCCGGATGATCTGTCCGCCGAACGCGGCCGCGAGGGCGAGGTATTCGCGTTCCGGGTCGATGACGATGACCTCGTCGTCACGGTTGAGGAACATGCCGGCGATCTCCTGCTTGACCGTGAAGGATTTGCCGCCGCCGGACGTGCCGAGCACGAACCCGTTGGAGTTCATGTGGCTGCGCCGGTCCGCGAGGATCGGGTTGCCGCTCCTCGCGTTGCTGCCGTAGAACAGGCCGTGCGGCTCGAACACCTCCTGCGTGGTGAACGGGATCAGGATCGCCGCGCTGTTCGTGGTCAGGGTGCGCTTCATGGGCAGCGGGTTGTTGCCCAGGGGCAGTTCGGCCGTCAGTCCCTCCATCTGCATGAACTTCAGGCTCTCGGCCGTGCACGACTGGGCGTTGACCTTGGCCTTCACGTTCCTGCACGCGACCTCCAGCTCCTCCTGGCTTGCCGCGGACACGCCGATCACGATGATCGAGTCCACGAGCCTCTGGTTGGTGGAGCGCAGCTCGTCGCGCAGTTGGCCGAGCTGTTCCTGCTGGTCGGCCAGGTCGTCGGGAAGGTCGTCGGGGTCGAGGCCCTGCCTGCGGTTCTTGCGCCGCTGGTCCATGATCTGCATCTTGACCTCGGCGTTCTTGCGGCGCACGAGCGTCATGCTGTCGCCGCGGTCCATGGGCGCCAGGTGGATGCTCACGTCGACGCGGGCGCGCAGGCCGGTCAGGTCGTTGACCAGCTGGTCGGACAGTTCCGGCGGCAGGCTGGACACCCACATGGTGCGGTGCAGGTATTGCGAGTCCAGGGATTCGATGTCGAGCATGGTCGGGTTTCGCGCGTCGATGCTCCACGGGCACACGAGGTCCTTGGTGTCGGGTTTGCCGGGCTGATGGGCGAAACGCCGTTCGTCGAACCGGAACTCCTCGCCGGGCCGGAGCACCTCGGCCATCAGGCGCAGCCGGTGCTCGCGGTCGAGCCGGGTGGCCTCGCATGCGTCGATGGAGCGCAACTGGGCCACGAGGTTGTTGCACAGGGCGTTCAGGCTCGCGACGGCGGCCTGCTCGTCGCTTTCACGGACGGTGACGGTCAGGGTCTTCACGGTGCTGGTGTTGCGGCTGACGGATTCGAGTTTGCCTTGGGCGAGGCGGTTGTAGTCGAGCCGGTAGCGGTCGAGGCCGTCGCCGGTCTCGTCCATCATCACGTCGGCGAGGATCTCGCGCACGCCGCGTGAACGCGTGTAGGAGGCGATCTGCACGCTTTGTCCGGCCTCGAAGCTGTTGATGAGCTTGGCCCACCGGTCGATGATCTCCATCTGATGGGATTCCGGGCTCAACTGGTAGTTGATGTCCTGGAAGAGGATGGTGGCGCTCCACCGTCCGTCGCCCAGGCGTGCGGTCCCGTTGCGCAGCATCGCGTCGTAGCCGATGAGCTGCTTGACGCCCTTCGGCAGACGCGTCGCCTGCTTGCTCCGCGCCTTCGTCCCGGCTTCGGCACCGCCTTCGTCCGGCGCGACCACCGGGGGTTTCTTCTTTCCGAACATTCCTCACCTTTCCTTGATCGTCGGTTTCGCGCCGGTGCGGTATGGTCTGCCCGGCCCGTCGAGCAGGTAGACCTCGCGCTGCGTGTAGTGGCGCAGGATGTATTTCAGGTATTTCTCGGGCATGAGCCCCTTGGGACGGGCCCACCCCCATGCGGCGATGGGCAGGCCGGGCGGAAAGATCAGATACATGCACAGGTTCGGATCCCATCCCAGCCCGAACCACATGCCCAGGTATCCGCCCCCGCACACGATGGCGAGGATGACTGCGGCGAGGCACTGCCGCCAGCTCATCCCCATGAACACCTTCGATTCGATGGTGGTCAGTTCCCTGTAGACGGGCATCTGCAACGCCATGATGATTGCTTCCTTTCGTGGATGTGGATTGCGTTGTGTTTCATTCGCCGCCGAAAAGCTTCTTGGCGACGGAGTTGGCCGCCATGACGACGCCGATGAGCATCACGCTCGCCAGGAGCAGGCCGATGAAGTTGTCCATCACCCAGCCGGAGAGGCTGTCGCCGTCCTTGAACTTGCTCGGGTTGAGCGTGCCGCCCACGAGCGTGCGGTACATGAGGATCGCCAGATAGAGGGTCGCGCATTGGAACACCGCGCTTGCATACTGTTTGAAGTAGTTGATGCCCCACTGGCGGGTCTCCTCCTGCGCGATGAAAGCGATGGGCAGGGGGTTGAACGCGGTCAGCATGTAGATCTGCACGAAACGCAGGAGGACCACGACGGTCACGACGATGGTCGCGCCCTTGGAGACGAGGAACGGGATGATCAGCAGGATCAGGCATGGGATCTGTCCGAACGGTCCGGCCGACTCGATGGCGCTCCTCATGCCGTCGCCCAGGCCCGCGCCGGCCGCCGTCCCGGTGGTGGGGGCCGCGGTGTGGATGCCGTTCATCACGGACTGTCCGATCTCGTCGATGGCCTTGAGCATGAGCTCGCAGTGCTGGGCGGCGGTGAACACGAGGACGAGTTTGAACATCGCCATGGCGATGAGCTTGACTCCCAGCTCCCGGTCCCCGTCGGCCCTGGTGCTGACCCTGGCGAGCTCCAGCACGCACATGATCGCCAGGATCGTGCTGGCGATGGGTTTGACTGCCGAGCGGGCGATGGTCAGACTCAGCTGGTACATGCCCGCGTTGTATTCGGCGGGGGTCTTCAGCAGGTCGGCCACGATGTCGTCGCCGACGCCGGACCCTATCGAGTTGAGGATGCCGACGATGAAATCGACCATGCGCGGCCTCCCGTCTACAGGGCGATGTTGGAGAACAGGGCCGCGGCCGCGATGACCATGCCGCCGCCGACGACCTGCCAGATACCCGACTGGGTCGCCGGACCGTTCTGGTCCTTCAGGCCGCCGGCAAGGACGATGCCGCCCCACACGGCCCACAGGCCGCCGCCGATGATGGCGAACTGGCTGAACAGCTGCAACGCGCTGGTGACGACGCTGCTGCCGTCGGCCGCGATGGTGATTCCGTACATGATGGTTTCCTTTCGACTTGTTTTGGATGACATGACCACGGTATGGCCGTCGAGAAGGCTCCGGTTTGGACGTTCCCGCCGAAACCGAAGAGGCTCGGACGATGGTAGGGAAAGGCCCCGCCGACCGTTCGCCGGTGGGGCCGGGTCCCGCCGCCGCGCGCCGGGCTTTGAGTGCCATGGTTCCCGTCCGGCGTTCCGCGGGCCGCGGAACATGGAAACGGGACGGCATCATGCGAAAGGAAGACGGACCGATCCGCCACAAGGGGAATGGTGCCGCCCGTTTCCAGCGCCCGTGCCGGGAGTCGAACCCGGAGCCACTGGGAAATTGTGAGAGGCGTGGCTTATCCGTGCGCGGGCCGGGGCGCGCCCGGAGGACCGGGCGCGCCGTTGTTCAGTCATTCGTCACTGGGCATCGTCGGATGCGTGTTCCGCTCCGGCCGTCACCGCCTTCCTGCGGCGGCGCGCCACGGCGATGGCCACGCCCGCGGCGGCAAGCGCGGCGGCCGCCGCGGCCATGCCGTAGACGGCGGAGCCGGTGGTGGCGAGGTTGACGCTCATGCCGTTCCAGTCGTCGGTGGCGGACTCCACCTTGGTGTCCGCGCAGTAGTCCTTGCCGTCGATGGTCACGACGTCATCGGACTTGCCTTCGGTCTTGGCCTCGGGCTTGGAGCCGGACGCGTCGTCCGAGGTGCCGTCGCCGAACGGGGCCGACGTGTCGACCGGGCATTCGGTCAACGGGGTGCCGGTGACCTTGGCTCGGTCGGTGTGGGTCTTGGTGACGCCCTTGAGCGTGCCGGTCACCTCAATGCTCTCGCCCGGCTTGAGCACCCTGGCGTCCCAGTCGGACGGGTACTTGAGGTCCACGACCTCGCCGTCGCCGACGATGGTGGAGTCCTCGAGCTTGAGGTCCTTGGTGCGGAACACCGCGCCCTGCTTCGTGTCCGGGTCGGTCTTGCTCGTGTTCGTGATGGTGAACACGATCTCCGTGTCGCCGGAGACGGTCAGCGCGTCCTTCGAATTGTCGCGGTCGCCGGCCGGCCAGCCGGACTTGCGGTCCCACTTCTCGACGTGGATGGACGGGGTCATGTCCGGGGTGCGGGTCCACACGATGTTGGACTGGAACTCCTTGTCGTTGTAGTGCTCCGTGGACCGGTTCTCGTGCCGGTCGGTCACGGCGAGGCGCCTGCACTGGATGTAGGCGCGCCAGCCGGCCTCATGGGAGTCGTCGGACACGAGGGCCCTGTAACGGCCGGTCGCTTCGATGGTGACGACGTTGCGGCCGTCGACGGTGGCCGTGGAGAGGGTGAACAGGCCGCCGCCGAACTTCGAGCTGTCGAAGCCGGAGCCGGCGATCCTGTCGCCCTTGGACGCGACGACCTCGCCGCCCGTGTACAGGTCGCGGGTCGCGTACACGGCCCACTGGCCGGTGTATTCATCGAAGGCCGGGTCGAGCGCATCGACGATGTCCCACCGGTCGACCTGCGGGTAGGCGCGGTTGGCCGGCAGGATGCTGGAATCGAGCTGGTAGAGGAACGTGCTGTCCTTGTAGATGCTCCTGCCGTTGGCGGATGCGCCGCCGACCTTGACGGTGACGTCCTTGGCCGGGTTGATGGGCTTCAACGGGTTCGTGACCTCGTTGGTGTCCTTGCGGATCCTGTCGAGCACCTGCGTGGCCTTGTTGCGCACGACGTGGCCGTCGGTGGCCTTGATGACGGTCATCGGCATGGACACGGTGTACGTGTGGCCGAGGAGCGTCTGGTCGATGGCGGGCTGGGACAGCGGGTCATGCCCGTCGGACTCGCCGTAGGCCTTGAGGTCTTCCGGCTGCGGGTCGCCCTTGACGGTCTCGCCCGTCGCGGGGATCTCGGTGTCCACCAGCCTGGCGTAGGCGTAGAGCACGCCGTCCCTGTCCTGAAGGTTGAACTTGCCGGTGACGTCCTTGCCGGTCTCGTCGGTGATCTCCACGTTGGCGGCGTCGAGCTTCAAATACTCGTCGTCGTAGTCGTCGGTCATGCCGAGCCTCCAGACCTTGTACGCCTGGTTGTCCTGCCTGGCGTCGATGTCGACATGGTAGTGGATCTCGTCTCCCAGCAGGGCGGTCCTGCCGTCGATGCTGATCGTCGGGTCCTTCCGCGTGTCCTTCTTGACGGGGTCGAGCTTCGGCGGGATGTTGAACACCTCGTTGCTCGGGGTCAGCGAGTCGTTGAGGGTCAGCACCCACTTGTTGCCGACCTTGTGGTCGGTGGGGGCGTCGTCGGCAACGGTGCCCTCGAAGCGGACCTGGAGGCGGGGGTTGGTTCCCGCGCGCCACTGGCTGATCGTCTCCTGGTCGGTGACGGTCAGGGTGAACATGTGCTTGGAGTCATCCCACGTGGTCGTGTACTTCTTCTTGGACACCGGCTTGCCGGTGTTCAGGTCCATCATCTCCAGGGTCTGCTTGTCCGGTTTCAGATACGGGTCGTAGGAGTCGGTGAAGCTCACGGACTTGACCGTGTAGGCGAGGTCGGACGGCAGTTGCGGCTGGGTGGTCAGCTGGTATTCGACCTTCTGGCCGGGCTGGACGACCTTGCCCTGCACGCTTTCCTGGTCGCCGCCCTGGCTCGCCTCGCTCACCACGTCCTTCCTGACCGGCGGGATGTAGCCGCAGATCCGGGGCTCGTTGGTCGGCTCGGTGTGGTTGTTCACGGTCTCGGAGCCGCCGTTGGTCAGGTCCTTGCCGTCCGGGGCGGTGCAGAAGGTGAGCTCGTCGCCCGCGGCCTTCTTGAAGTCCTTGCGCGCCTGTTCCGCGCCCTTGCCGTCCGCGAAATCGATCCTGCCGGGGATCAGGAGCGTGACCTGCCTGGGGTTCTTCAGCTTCTTCAATCCCTTGAGGTAGGAGGCCTTGGCGGTGGCGGTGGCCGTGGTGCCCTGGACGGTGATGGCGAACTGGTCGGTCACGTCCTTGCCGGTGTTCACGATGTCGCTCACGCTGCTTTCGCGGTCGGTGCCGGCCGTGGCCTCATACACGCGGATGTTCTTCGTGTCCGGGTCGAACAGGTAGTCGGCGGCCGCCCAGTCATCCGTGAGGACGAGCTGCCTCGGCGCCTGGATCAGGTTCCTGCCGACGGTGCCGTTGACGACGCTGCCTACCCTGTCGCCGTCGAGGTAGGTGTGCGCGTCGCCGCCGGTCCGGTTGGTCTCCTGCGGGTCGATGACGGCCCGCCATTCGCCGTCCCGCCCATGGATCCAGCTCTTGTCGGGGTTGGGCTGCCAGGTGTCGAATTCCTTGCTGCCGGCATCCGTCTCGGCCTCCTGGTTCCACCGGCCGGCCGCGTGGTCCTTGACCTTCCTGAAGTCCTTCGGCCTGCTGACGGTGATATCGAAGCTGAACTCGACCTGGTGGTCCAAAGGCATCTCGCCCTTGTCGGCCGAACGCACCGCGGTGACGGTGTCGCTGGCCTTGTCCCAGGTGATGGTGAACTCGCCGGACACGTCGCGGTCGTTGTCGCTCGTGTCGACGAGCCGGTAGTTGCCGACGCCGTAGTCGACGCCGTCGGCCGTGATCCTGTCCCTGAACGCCAGCTCGTAGCCGCCCTTGCCGGTACCGTAACGGATGACGGTGCGGTTGGTCATGCTGTCGGCGCTCACGCCCTCGTCGATGGTCTTGACCGGCGGGGCCGGCGGTTCGGCGCTCACGCTCCAGGTCTCGGACGGGTCCTTGTCGGCCGTGTCGACGGCCGATCTCATCCCGCCCTGCTTGGACACCTGGATGTCGATCCAATACCGGCCCTCCTGCCAGTGGCCCATGCCGAAATCCGCGGGCGTGGCGAGGCGGTCGAGCTGGGTGTCGCCCGAGTTGGCGAAGGTGATCGGCTTGCTGACCGTCAGGGGCGCGACGTAGCCGTTCTTCTGGCCCTCATAGTGGATGACGGCGGTGCCGTTCAGGTTCTCCTTGATGCCGCTGCCGTTGTTGCTCGCATGCAGGGTGTCGCCGATCGGGTCGGTGGAGCCGACCTTCAGGTCGGTTCTCTGCCTGTGGTTGGTGGTGACGGTCAGATCGTAGTCGCGTGGCGGCTGCTGGTTGTTGACCGCGACGCACACGACCTGCACGCCGGTCGGATACTGGTTTCCGGTCGTGGTGATCTGGTCCGTGAACTTGTCGTGCACTTTCTGGACCCAGGTGGAGTCGTAGCCCTTGAGGTCGTCGCTCTTGTCGCCCAGGGCGTTCCAGTTGGCGTCGAAACGGTTGCGGAAGTCGGTCGGGTTGGTGCCCCATGGGACCAGTCCGCCGGAACTGTCCGCGATGGTCGCGGCGACGCCGATGACGCGCGCCTGGGTGGCGTCGCCGTCGGACTTGTCGGCGACGGCCTGGTTGATCGCCTCGGTGCAGGAGCTCTTGATCCGGGACACGATGGCGTAGCTGTCTTCGGTGGGGATCTTGTAGCCGGAGTTGCGCATCGCCTGGAGCGCGTAGTCGATGGATGCCTGTCCCCATCCCTGGGCCGGCGAATCCGTGTAGTTGTTGTCGTCCTGGAGGTAGAGGATGTCCCCGCGCGGGCCGACGTTGCCGCCGCCGTGGACTCCGCCGCCGCCGGAGCCGATGCCGGCGTAGGCAGGCATGGCCGTGAGCAGCATCGCGGATGCCGCGAGGCCGGCCATCGCCGCCTTCACGGCTTTCTTCTTAGGTAACCTCACTGGTTTCTCCTTACATCGTTAATGGTCTCGGACGGGGATTCGGATTTGATTCCTCCCCATTCGAGACCATTGAAACCCGATTGCCGGCATGCCGGTTTGGACATTTGGGCGACCGTCGGAGAAGCCGTCAGATCGTCAGATGTTGGGCTCGCCGTGGCTGGGCCCGTTCTGGGCGGGTGTGCCGCTGCCGCCGATGACGATGTGCAGGTCGGGGCCGGAACCGGCCGACGAGCCGCCGCCGTTGGATTGCGACGGTGAGGATGCGGAACCGCCGGAACCGGCCGGGGACGCGTCCGAATGCGAGTAGCCGCGGTTCGAGTACGATCCGTCGCCTGAATATGTTTGGGATTGCAATGCCTGCGCCTGCTGCGTGGCGGCGGCAGCCGCGGCGGCTTCCTGTTCGGCCCTGGCCTTCGCCTCCGCGTCTGCCTGCTCCTTCGCCGCCTTCGACTCGTTCACCGCCTTCACGGCCCTGGCGATCGCGGCCGCGTCGCGTTTTTTGATGGCGTCCAGCAGGCTTGCGCGGGTCTTGTCGTCCGCCACCTTGCCGTCGGTCTCCTTGTACAGCGCGTCCGCGTCGTCCACGGTCTTGTCGAGTTTGGACGTTTCGACCGCGTTCACCAGCCCGTTCAGGGACTTCGTGTGGGCCTTGTACCATGATGCGTTCGCGGTGATGGCCTTCGTGGCCGTGACCACGGCGTCCCTCGAATCCGCTTTGCAGGACACGGTCTTCGGCGTGGACGCCTTCATGGCCTTGGACAGGGCGTCAAGGGTCTTCGTGTCCTTCACGCTTTTCACGTCGGTCTTCGCCATACTGGCCGCCTGGTCGTTCAATAGCGCGTTGTACGCGGTCGTCGCGACGTGGAGACGTTCGCTCTCGGCCGCGCAGTCCGCCCTGGCCTCGGCCATGAGGCGGTCCGTATGCGTCTTCCAGGCGATGCCTCCCGCCGCAAGCAGTGCGAGTGCGACGACGGTGATGACGACGGCCCTTCTGCGATGCGGCTTTTTCTTTTCCGTGGGCTCGGTCGAAAGTTCGATGGTCTTTTCTTTCTCTGTCATTCGTTCTCCTTGTTCATAGGTTCACAGCTTATCGGATCCGCGGAGCCGTCTGCATCGTTCCTCCGGCGCGTGCCGCGCATGGACGCGCCGGAGGACATCGAGATCCAGATGAAAAGATTCGGGACGAGGAAAAGCAGCGGGACGGCCCGATGGACGACGGTCCGAGCCGAGTCCATCGGAGCGAAGGGCGCCGCGAGAATGAGAGCGTAGGCGACGATGCACAGGCGGCACAGGCCGCGAAGACCGATGGACCCCGCGCGTCGGGCGACGGTTTCGGCCATCACGCCCATCACGCCGCACAACGCCACGCGGGAGATGCGGACCAGCAGTCCGAGGAGCATGATGCGGTTCATCGTTCCCCTCCATTCAGGCCCAGGTACGTTTCGAGGGCGGCATCGACCACTTCCTGGATGCGCATGTCGTGCTCGGCGGCCCAGGTCTTGAGCCTGCGTCGGGTCGAGGCGCGCAGGCTCACGCTGGTCTTCACCCAGTCCTCACCGGATTCCGGTGTTTCGGTTTGCCGGTTTTTCGGTATCCCGGTATTCGGTTTTTCGGTATTCCGGTAAAACGGTGTTTCGGTTTGCTGGTCGCTGTTGAGCAGCGCGGTCAGGTCGCGCGGGCGGGGCGTCAGGTTCATGTTCCTCACAGTTCCACCTCCTTGAGCTGTCGCATGGTCCGCTTGAGTTCGCCGGCCAGGGCGCGGTACTCGTGCAGGCGGGAGCCGCGCGGGCGGGTGGATTTCGCGTTGAGGATGTCCTGCCGTTTCGGGATCAGCGTCTCGAAGCACGCGATGCCCGCGTCGTCGATCCATGACAGGGCGTCGCGCAGGGCGGTCGTGTTGGCCTCGGTGCGGCACAGGAGGATCGCGGCGGGGACGCCGCGCCGGTCGCACAGGTCCTTCACCCCGATCGCCTGGTCGAGGTCGATGCGGCTGGGGCTCGAGGGGATGACCACGAGGTCCGCGTTGTTCACCGCTTCGTCCAACGCGCGCCCGTACGGGGCGGAATCGATCAGGATCCAGTCGACGGGCTCGTCGAGCCGGCCGTCGAGCTCGTGCAGGTGCGCGATGTCGGCCGGCGCGGCGGACATCACGTCGAACGGCAGCGGGTCGTCCAGTTCGGCGGCCCGGTACCACCAGTCCTTCGCGTCGCCCTGCACGTCAGCGTCGGCGACGAGCACATGCTGTTCACCCTTGGACTGGTCCACGAGGGCGCAGGCCAGGAACACGGCGCTCGTGGTCTTCATGCTGCCGCCCTTGCCCGTCGCCAACGCGATCACCATCGGCTCGCTCTTCTTGTCGTTCATCGGTTTCTCCTTGTCTCGGTTTTTCAGTGTTTCGGCATTTCGGTTTTTCGGTATTCCGGTATTCACCGTTTCCGGTGTCCCGGCAGGCGCCGCGGTCGGGACACGGGCCGCGGCTGCGGGTGTCAGAAGAGACTGCCCTGGACCAGGCCGTCCGGCACGGGTTCGGTTTTGAGGAAGAGCGGTTCGTCGTGGGTGTAGTCGCGGCGGGAGCGTTGGCGGCGTTTGACCGACCGCCAGTAGTCGCGGCCGTCACGGCGCATGCGTTCGGCCCAGTCCGGGTGGTCGGCCAGCCATTCGCGGATCCGCCGTTGGGGGATCCGATGCAGGCCGGCCGTGTCGATGTGGAGGTCGCGGGGTATCAGTCGGGCGAGGGTCCAACGGTTCGGATAGTCGAGTCCGCCGTACACGGTCTTGTCCTTCCAGCCGCCCACGAGGGCGCGGCTGATGCAGTCGAGGCGCATGGGGCACGCGGAGCACAGCATGCGGCCCTTGCCGCGCATCCGTTCGTCGATAAGGTCCCTGCCGTCCTGGTCGGTCACGGTGTTCCACATGCGGTCGGCGAGGTCCGGGTCGATCGCGGCGATCCGGGCGCAGGCCGGCATCGTGTCCCGACCGTTCATGGCCGCCGTCCCGGAGCAGACGACCGCGGCGAGGCTCGGTTCCCTGCTCATGCGTCCACCTCGATTCCGTCGCGTTGGTTGAGCTCGTCGGCGTGTTCCATGCATGCGGTCTGCCATTCCGACGGATGGCCGTAGCGCAGGCTTCCCTCGTGGTCGTATTCGTCCTCGTGCGGTCTCATGTCGGCGAGGACGTGTTCGCAGACGAGCGTGTGCACATGGCGTTCCTCGTGGCGCGGCGGGACGCGCGTGTTCCTCACCGGCTTGGTTTTCCGGTCGCGGTCCCGGGCCTCCGAGTCCGATGCGCGCTGGCGTTCGATCTGGCTGATGGTCCAGTCGTTGGCGATTTGGTTCCAGTTGTCGGCGAGACGTCGCGCGGAGTCGATTCGGCCGAGCCAGTACGTGTTCGACGGCAGCCAGTCGATGGCCGCGAGGATGAGCGCCACCGCGGCCGCATGGTCGTCGTCATGGGCTTTGGCGATTCGGCCGACGAGGTTTCCGATCTTGGCGCGGTCGCGTCTGGTCGGTTCCGCGGTGGTCAGCATCAGCCTGGAGCGGACGGACGTGAGATGTTCCATCACGGTCGCCGCTTCGGAATCCGTTCCGGCCATGTCGTTCCCATCCTTCTCGGCGGGGCGCTTCCCGCTTGCGGGGAGCTCTCCCGTAGGGAGAGAGGGGTTGGGTTTACATGGAGGGTTTACATGGAGGGTTTTATCCTTATATATACAGCCCTGCGAGATTTGCAGAGCCAGAGGTGCGGCATTTGCAGAGCCAGAGGTGCGGGATTTGCAGTGCTGGCCCTGCGGGATTTGCAGTGCCGGTTTCGGCTCGGTTTCCAGCCCTGCGGGATTTGCAGTGCTGGAAACCGGCTTCGTTTCAACGTTTTCCGGAGTCACGTCCTTGGATTCGCCGTTTTCCGTCACGGTCGAGGCGGCGGGGTCCACGGTCCCGCTCATGGTCGAGGCATCGTGTTCCGCGGCGTGCGTCTCCCTGATCCATTCGAGGGTGGACGGGTCGGTTTCCACCGCGAGGTCCCACACGATCTGGCAGTACTGGGGCAGGCGGTTCCGGCCGCCCTTGCCGAGGCGCGCGTAACGTTGGTCGCCGCGGCGGATGAACCCGCGTTCCTGGAGCGTCTTCAATGCGGTGCGTACCGTGCGCTCCGAGAGTTCGGTGACGTTGACGATGGTCGCGATCTTCGGATAGGCGGCGGTGCCGTCGTCGTCCGCGCGGTCCGCCAGGTAGATGAGCACGGCCTTCGCGCTGGCGTTGCCGACATGGCATTTGAAGGCCCATGACAGTGCGATGTTGCTCACGGCCGCTCCTCCTCACGCTGCTGGTCGGCGCGGTGTCCGTCGGCCAATCTGGCGGCCTGCTCGTCGCCGAGACGCGCCGCCCGGCACAGGGCCAGCGTCATCAGCCACGAGAACGCGACGAACACGATCAATACGATTAGAAGCCAGTTCACGCCAGTCTCCCTTCCATGGACGGGTGCGCCATCATCGACGCCAGGCGACGGGAATCGACCGGATCATTGTGGCGGGCGAATGCCGTCACGACCGGGAAAGTCCAAACCGGCGCGTGAAAATCCCGGTTACACTCGGGAGACACAGAGCAAGACATGCGGAAGGCTTTAGTAAAGTCGTTCATGTGTGATCACTACTCCAAGACAATGCATTGGGGGGCCACGGACCGGGATCCGGCAAGATACGGGATCCGCGGCCGCTCGGAATATTGGTTGCACCGCCCGTCCCCGACGCTCCAACATCGGGAACGGGCGTTTTCTTTCAGTTGCAGAGAAGAGAGAAAATCGAATGAAATCAGACCATCGCACCACCTCCCCCGCCGTCGACGGGCCACGCGCCGCCGCAACGGATGGCGAGGCAAAGGCAATCAAGAGCCTGCTCGTCAGGGACATCAAAGACTTCGATCAAAGCGTCCCAGCAGTCGTCAGACACGATGATGGAACGATCAGGCCTACGTACATAGGCGTATGGGGACAGGACCGTCTGATAGGCGCGGCCCTCATCCAGCCAGCCCTTTGCGTAGCCGAGACGCTCATATACCGCACCGGGACGAGCGGGGTCCATGCCGCACAGATACGAGAGGCTTTCGCCGAGCATGCAGCCCTCATCGAAGGGATCGCGGTCGTCAGGAAGCATCGGCGCGAAGGCATCGGATTGCAGATCAAGGCGTTCTGCGACTCCTGGGCGGCAGACCACGGCGCTGAGCTGATACTCAGCATCCCCACCAACGAGGGCGCGCGCCTGCTCAACGAGAAAGCCGGATACACGGTCGTACCGCCCGACGGATATCTCACCATCAAGGTATTTGACGCTCAGGGACAGCCTCTTCACATTCCCTACGCCGACCAGCGGACCCAGGACAGAGGCACTAGCATGTGGGCGTACAAGCTCGTAGGGCAACGCACACAGCACTTCGAGATTGGCGTTCTCACCGCCTCCTGAAGTTCCGAAGACCATACCGTCGATGAATGTTCCCGACGGGTCGCGGGAGAAAACAAGTCTTCCGGCTTCGTCGCTCATGCCACCGGCACCGGAATCCATGGCCAGTACCCCTACACCGTCAATCGCCATCAGACCAACACCTCCTTTATCGATTCAGAGAAAGAGAAAACCAAATGAAATCAACCCCTCGCACTATTTCCCCCGACGAGCCCGAAGTACGTCCGGCGAGAAACCACACCGAGGCAGAGGAAATCGGAAGTCTCCTGCTCGAAGAAATCGCGCATCCAGGATTCATTCCTGGACCAGAGTTCGTCTGGCAGGGTCAAGGTTTTCTCAGGCCGACGCTCATAGGCGCATGGTCCCAGAACCGCTTGGTAGGTGCTGCCGCCCTCAGCCCATACATGGAACACACCAAGGCCTTTTTGGGGATTGGTCGAGCAGACGCAGCGCAGGCGATCGCACGGCTGGTAGCCGAAACTGACGGCATTGCCGTCAGACCCGACCATCGGCGCGAAGGCATCGGACGAAAGATCAAGCTGTTCTGCGACTCCTTCGCGGCAGAGAACCACGCTGCGATCATGGTCTCCGTCACCACCAATCACGAGTCGGCATGCCTCAACAACAAAACGAAACACATCGTGTTTGAACGATGCGACGGTCTTGTCATCAAGTACGCAGACGCGATCAACAAACCAATCGTTTGGCTTCACTCTCTTGACGGGAGTATCCCCGAAGCGGCATGGGCCGTCACCATACTCGGAAAAACGTATGGGCCTGCCATAATCATCGGTGAGCAAAGGCCCCCACGGAGTAAAAACACCACCCAAGACAACGGCGTGCAATGGATCCTTGCCGTTGATGCATTTGGCAGTGACATCACCGCCTTCTCCGAAAGAGTCCAGTAATTCCCTCACCGCGGCCGGCACCGGGTTGAAAGACTTGCCGGCACCCGACGTGCCGAGCACGAACCCATTGGAGTTCATGTGGCTGTCCAGATCCGCGAGAATCGGGTTGCCGCTCCTCACGTCGCTCATGCGGTCCTCCCCTCGGTCAACAGCAGGCCCGCCACCATCCGTTCGCGGGCGGACAGCTGGGCGTAGACCTCCCGGTCGGCCGGACTGCTCGAAAATTCCACCAGCCATCAAGCAACCTCCTGTGCACCATTGGGGAAGGCTGTCTCATACGGAATGAGATCCTGAACGAAATCGGCCGAGAGACCATACTGTTCGCGGAGAACGGCACAGTCTCTGCGCTGCCAATGTGTATGCAGATTGACTTTCTGAGTCACGCTGGCCGGCGACTGATGGAGCTGAACGGCAAGCTGGCGGTGAGTTAATCCCACCTCCGCCATCCACCTCTTCATATTCGACATCGTTAACCCCATTTCAGCTAAGTTAAGATTTCTAACCTCAGTATATAGGTTGGTTTTTTTAACCTCAAGTTAGGTTAACTTACGGCGTGTCGAAATTTAAAAACCGCATCTCAACAATGCGGTTTCAGCACTAGCGGAAAGGAAGCTTTTAAATCAAAGATGGAATTGAGCTACCATGACGGCCCATTCCTGCAAAGGTCTTTTCACAGAAGCAATCAGACGAGGCTTTTGTCCATCCAGAATATCCTCATCTATACAGAAGTTTCCGAATAACGCATCACAATATGCGCAACCATTTGACATATAACGCCCCGCCCTACGCGAAGACCGATATTTAATTTGCCTCACGGCGGGATGCCCCGCAATTTCCAAAAGCTCCTTAGCATAACACATATCTATGCTTTCCCAAGCTTCCACCAAGGAAATACCACTTTCGCAGTCAAGGGGACAAAGATTAGTAATTGCCACAGAGGTCCGTCCACATCTCCAACAGGATCGATCAATGCCATATATCCCTATATCTACGACCTCCCCCAAGCGATGCAACGTTTTTTGAGCAGCAGGAAGAAAAGCATTCGACGGCATGAGTTCACCCATGCAGATATTTTTTCGCCCCGCAAATGCAAACATGCCCAATAGGTTAGCAATATTAAACATTGTTTGATATAGTTATCCTTATTTGGAAAGGATTAACCCATGGAAGTCACGGAAACTTCAGAACAGGTGAAGATAGAAGCGCAACGTTTTGAAGACGTAGCGCGTTACAACATTCGCCGCTATATGCGATTGACCGGCAAGATTCAGAAAGACTTAGCCCACGCCTTAGGAGTTTCGAGGCCTACCATCACCTTGATGCTTAAAGGAGAAACAAAGCTTAATTTGCGGCAAGTGTTCCTTATTGCCAAAGCTCTTGGCGTGACAGTCGAAGATCTCATCGATGATACTTATTATTGCCAAGATGAAGAGTTTATGAAAAAGCTGAAACCGACGACTGATGCCGAGAAGCCAAGTGCTTTGGTAGGTGCCGGTGCGCCCAGGTTCCTTGTCAGTCCCTTCAACCCCGATGCCTCGATTGAAGGTGGGATCTCGGGTGCGGCCAAAGGTGCCTTGGCCGGTTTCGTGCCATCCGTGGTCCCGTCCGGCTCCAGCTCCCTGTCCAGCCCCTCAAAGCATGACGGGATTGGGGTTTCCGGCCGGTCTCAAGCCCATGAGACACTTAGGACCATGACTACCATCATCATGCGCACGACCGAAGGCGACATCAAGATCGACCTGTTCGACGACAAGACCCCTGAAACCGTAGCCAACTTCCTTGGCCTGGCCACCGGCGAGAAGGAATGGACCGACCCGTTCACCGGCCAGCCGAGCCACGAACCGTTCTATGACGGCCTGACCTTCCATCGCATCATCAAGGACTTCATGATCCAGGGCGGCTGCCCGCTGGGCACCGGCACCGGCGGTCCGGGCTACAACTTCGATGACGAAATCGTGCCGGGACTGACCTTCGACCGTCCGTACCTGCTGGCCATGGCGAACGCCGGCCTGCGTCGCGGCATGGATGGCAAGGTGCACGGCACCAACGGCTCCCAGTTCTTCATCACCACCGTACCGACCGAGTGGCTCAACGGCCACCACACCATCTTCGGTGAAGTCGCGGATGATGAGTCCAAGGCCGTCGTCGACAAGCTCGACGCCGTGGCGACCGACCGTTCCGACGCTCCGCTCGAACCGGTGGGAATCACTTCGATTGAAGTCGTGAAGTAACACCATCAGCAATACACAGGGTTGGGGAAGCCTCCTTCCTAGACCACACTCCGATCGTCGGTCTGAAGAGATCCAGATTCGATGATCGGCAGGAGTGTGGCTCAGGAAGGAGGCTTCCCCTTCTCTCCCCATCATGCTTCGCACATCATACTCCTCATCCAGAGGAGGGAACCGCTATATCCTTCGCAAACGGGGTTCGGCTGAATCCTTGGCACCGGTGATGCGATACACGTCGAACACGCCTTCGATCTTGCGTACGGCCGCAAGCAGGATGTTGAGATGCTGCGGATCGGCCATCTCAAAGCTGAACTGACTGGTCGCCACACGATCCGTACCGGTGGAAATCGAGCCGGAGATGATGTTCACGCCATGATCGGACAGCACACGCGTCACATCGCTCAACAGGTGCGGACGATCGAGCGCCTCCACCTGAATCTTGACCATGAATACGCCCTTGGTACTGGTCCACTGCACGTCGACCACACGTTCAGGCTGCCGCTTCTGCAAGTCCAACATATTCTGGCAATCCACACGATGCACGGACACGCCCTGGTTACGCGTGATGAAACCGATGATCTTATCTCCCGGCACCGGCATGCAGCAGCGTGCCAGTTTGACCCAGATGTCACCCACACCCTTGACGGAGATGCCCAGCGAACTGGTGGTGTTCTTCTTGTTGCGCTCGACCTGTTTGAGAGGCAGCGCCTCCTGCTCCACCTCTTCGTTGACCTCGTCGCTACCGGCATCCTTCACCAGATGCGAAATCACGTTCTGCGTGGAAATCTGACCGTCGCCGATGGCCGCGAACACGGCATCCGCGTTGGCGAGATTGAGTTCGTCGGCGATGCCGACCAACGCTTCCGGAGTCAACAACGTGGTAATCGGCAGATTGCGCTTGCGCATGGCTCGTGTCAGCTCGTCACGGCCTTCTTCGATGGCTTCGGTACGCCGTTCCTTGCTGAACCATTGACGAATCTTGTTGCGGGCCTTCGGGCTTTTGGTGAAACTCAGCCAATCACGGGACGGCCCCGCGGTATCGGATTTGGAGGTCAGCACTTCGACGGTGTCGCCATTCTCCAGTTTGGTGTCCAACGGTACCAAGCGTCCGTTCACACGGGCGCCCATGGTGCGGTGGCCCACTTCGGTATGCACGGCGTAGGCGAAGTCAATCGGAGTGGCCTCGGCAGGCAACGACACGATCTTGCCCTTCGGCGTGAACACGTAGACTTCCGCGGAGCCCAGATCTTCTTTCAAGGAGCCGAGGAATTCGTTGGAATCCGGAGTCTCGCTCGTCCAATCGGCAAGCTGCTGGATCCATTTGAGATTATCGGCCTCGGAAAGCTCCTGGTTCTCACCGCGCTTACGGTCGGACTTATCCGGTGACGACAGGGCACGGCCCGCCTGACCGTTCTCCTTGTACTTCCAATGCGCCGCGATGCCGAATTCGGCGCGACGGTGCATATCCCAGGTTCGAATCTGAATTTCCACCGGCTTGCCGCCTGGGCCCACCACCGTAGTGTGCAGGCTCTGGTACATATTGAGCTTCGGCATGGCGATGTAATCCTTGAAACGGCCCGGAACGGGGTTCCAACGCGCATGCACGGCACCTAGCGCCGCATAACAGTCCTGAATGGTGTCGACGATGATACGTACACCGACCAGATCGTAGATGTTGGCGAAATCATGGCCGCGCACGATCATTTTCTGGTAGATGGAGAAGTAGTCCTTTGGACGCCCGGTCACATAGGCCTTGATATGCTGCTCGTCGAGATCCTCATTGATCTCGGCGAGGATCTGCTTCAGATACACGTCACGCTGTCCGGCCCTGCGAGCCACCAATACCACGATCTCGTTATAGATCTTCGGGTAGAGCACCTTGAAGCTGAGCTCTTCCAGTTCGGTTTTGATGGCGTTCATGCCAAGCCTGTTCGCCAGCGGTGCATACACGTCGAGCGTTTCATGCGCCTTCTTCTGCGCATTGGATGGCTTGACGTAACGCCAAGTACGAGCGTTGTGCACGCGGTCGGCAAGCTTGACCACCAGAACACGCACGTCCCGGCTCATGGCCACCACCATCTTGCGGATGGTTTCGGCCTGTGCGGAATCCCCGTATTCCATTTTGGAAAGCTTGGTCACGCCATCAACGAGGCCCGACACGGTATCGCCGAACTCGGCACGGCACTCCTCAAGCGTGTAGTCGGTATCTTCGACCGTATCGTGCAACAGACCCGCCGCCACGACAATCGGTCCCATGCCCAGATCGGCAAGAATCTGCGCGACGGCCAGCGGGTGGATGATGTAAGGCTCGCCGGACTTGCGCCGCTGCGTGCAATGCTGCTTGACGGCACGCTGATAGGCGCGCGCCAGAATACCCATATCCTCATCGGGATGGTGGTATTCGCACATCTTCAGAATCGGTTCAAGCGGATCAAGAGGATTCGTGCTGATCTCGCAACCCAACATGTGGGCCGAACGAACCTCGTTCTCATCGTCGCCCATCTTCCACCTCCTCTTGCAATGCTCCCTATCCTACCCGTGCCGCACGGCATGACCGACGCATCCGACCGCGTGTTGTGCGGTCGGATGCATGCGTGGCGAACAGCCTCAGGAGGCCACGCCGGTCGAGCCGAAGCCGCGTTCGGCGCGATCCGAACCCGGCAACGACGCCGCCGGCACGAATCTCGCCTCGACATAGCGCTGGATCACCAATTGCGCGATGCGGTCCCCCGGCTGGAATGTCACGGTGTGTTCCGGATCGAGGTTGATCAGCGGAACCTTGATTTCACCACGATAGCCGGCATCAATCGTGCCCGGGGCGTTGAGCACGGTGACGCCGCGCTTGACGGCGAGCCCCGAACGGGGGTGCACCAGGGCGACGTAGCCAGCCGGTAGCGCAATGGCCACGCCAGTAGGCACCAGCGCCCGCTGGAACGGCTCCAAGGTGACCTCCTCCGTCGTTTTGAGGTCCGCCCCGGCATCTCCGGCATGGGCATAATACAGTTCCGCAGGTTGGTCGGGATTCAGCGACTTTACCAGAACCTCGACGTTTTCCGGCTCGTTGTATGCTTCGTCGAATGCCATCAGGCAGCGCACTCCTGACAGACGGGCTGCCCATCCTCGGTGGTGTAGGCCAGCTGGCTGCGATGCTTCACCAGGAAGCATTCAGAACAGATGAATTCATCTCCCTGCATGGGAATGACGGTCACCGAAGCGTCTTCATTGCTCAGATCGGCGCCGGGCAACTCATAGTCCTCGGCAATGGCGTTCTCGTCATCGTCCATATCGTTGGAGGAATTCTGCGAGCTTTTGCCCAGAGCCTGGAGCGACTCCTCGTCCTCGTCCTTGTTACGCGGGGAATCATAATCCTGTGCCATCGCGATTCCTTTCGTCATCTATGGTGCTTATGCGCCATAGAATACATGACATTTACCCCGCATAGGATACACGATTCGAAATACTCGTAAAATCCGACACGTGCGGCACAATGGAAATATCTGATGCCCGAAGAAGGAAAGTGGTGCGCTCATGCCTGAAAATCCGTTCGAGGAAGCCCGGTTCGATCATGTGGGGGAAACCGGTGAACTCGTCTTTGTTTCAGGTGCCGGAAAATTCGCCGTAAAGGTCGATGATGCGCTTGAGAGAGCCATTTTGGAGGCGAAACAGATTCGTTCCGAAGTACAACGGGAGCACCAGCCGCATACGTCCACAACGTTGCCGATCTCACAGATTCAGTCGCTGATTCGCGCCGGTGCCGATCCCGCGCGAGTCGCGGAACGATACGCTTTGAGCGAGGCTCTTGTTCGGCGTTTCTCGGCCGCGGTCGAAACGGAAAAGCAGTATGCCATCGAGCAGTTCCTCGCCGTGCCGGCACCGAAGGAGAGCCGCGTGCGCACGCTTTCCGAGCTCATCGAACGCACGTTCGCGGCGGCCCGCGTCCGTTTGGAGGACGTGACTTGGAAGGCTACGCGACGCGGTCTGGAGCCATGGAAAATCACCGCGCAATTCACATCCAACGGCCGCACCATCCGTGCCGAATGGACATGGAACATGCACGACAACGCCGTGACTTGCCTCAATGCAACCGCCAAGAAACTCATCGGCGAACAGGACACGCCTAAAACGGGAGGCGCCGAAGATCATACGGTGGATGAGGATTTTCTGGCATCGTTGAATCTGCCTGGCAATTCCGCGCGCTCCGCCCGCATCGAACAGACCGTCTCAGCCTGGAACACGCCTGAGCCGACCATGCCAGCCGCCCGGCCGAAATCAGCAGCTCCCTCCGTACCGTTGTCCCCCATCGATTCGGGCACGATCGCAACGACCCCGCCGATTCCCGAAGGAGTCGGCGCCGTGCCGATGCCGCAGTCCCCGAGCGAATCCGACATGCAGGCGCAGCCCGAACAGGACTCGCCGCAGACGAAGGGCGAAACATCGTCCCACACGGCTTCGACGCCTGACGAACATGGCCAAGGCGCCACGAAGGCGAAACGTCGTGCCGGACGTTCCGCAGTGCCCAGCTGGGATGAGATTCTGTTCGGCGACTGACCTTGCGGCACGCTGCTAGGCCATGTCGATCAGACAGGGAATGTCCGATTCCAGCATGGTCAGCGATCCGTGCACGCTAGGCAGGTGCGTCGCCTTCTCGGCCTGCGTCCGTGAGTCGACGATGGTCACGGATTGTGCGGCCGACACGATGACATCACCCAACATCGGTTCCACATACGGTTCGACCGGCCCGTACACGCCTTGTGCAATCGCTTCGGCACGCGTGCGCACCTGCGCCCGCTCCTCTAGGAAATCACGCCATCTCATGGCGATGTCCTCAGGGTTCTCGCCATGTTCGGCATAGAGCATCACGCAACGTGGTTCGCCGCCGATACTCGCCACACCTTGGGATAGCCGGGGCTCCCCGGCTATGTCGATGCGTTGTTGCGGATCAGCGGTGATCATGCCATGATCCGCGACGACAACGATCAGCGTCCCTTTGGGAAGGCTGCGTCTGAGCAGCCCAAGCTGACCGTCCACACGTTCGAAGGCCCCAATCCACTTGTCGGAATCCCAACCATAGTTATGGCCGACCTTGTCGGTATCACGCAGATAGACATAGGTCAATCCCGGCCTTCGTGCGGCCCTTGCGGCAACCGCGATCCTCGTGCGCGGATCCGTATTGGAGATGTAGTCGGTACCACGCAACGAAGACTGCGTCAACGCCGAGAACGCGAATTTAGGCAATCCGGAACTAGTGACGCGTACACCCTGTTCGGCAAGACGCTCGAATACCGTGGGCTGGCGTTGCAGATCAAGTGGGGCCATCGCGTTTTTGAATGATATCAGCTGGCAGATTTCGCCATTGTTCGGATTCAGCTGCGTATATCCGGTCATGCCGGTCAATCCGGGGCATGTGCCGGTACCGAACGAGGCCATGGCGGCCACCGTGGTGCTTGGCATGCAGGTAGCAATCGGGCGTTGGTTGACGGAATCGTTCATCAGCGAACGGAGGTATGGCGCATGGCCGAGTCTCATATTGAGATTCCAGTAGCCAAGACCGTCAACCAGCACGATGACCGCCGATCGCGCATCGGGAAGCCCCAACACGGTCTGCAGGGAGAGCGGATCCCGATGAATCGCGGTCGGGATTGGATGGCCAAGGGCTCCGGAAATCGCCGGCAGCACCGCCGAAAGATGCAGCGCTCCCCCGCGTTCGCCCATTTTCGCCGACCTGCCGTCGCCGTATCGCGCGGGCGAGGTCATGGAAAGCAGCTCCTGCATATGCGGCACTTCAATACTCATGTCTTCCATTCAATCACCGCGTCGCGTCAGAAGCCGGCATATCGGGATCGTATGGACGTTCACCGAACGCGAAATCATCACGCTTTCGGCAGGACCGCATGCATTGCGATGCATGGAGTTCGACATTACCGGCTGGTAATATGGGCAGGTTGATTACCGTCCGACGACTGTGAGGGAGAATCACTGCATGGTATCGCACCGCAAACCGGCACAACCCGCTTTCGACCCGCGTACGGTCAAGGAGCACATCGTCGAGACGCCTCTGAACGAGGAAATGAGCAAGTCGTTCCTCGAGTATGCATACTCAGTGATCTATGCGCGTGCACTGCCTGACGCCAGGGACGGTCTCAAGCCCGTGCAACGCCGCATCATCTACCAGATGGGCCAGATGAATCTCTCTCCCGACCGCCCATATATGAAATCGGCACGTGTGGTCGGCGAGGTGATGGGCAAGCTCCATCCGCATGGTGATTCCGCAATCTACGAGGCCATGGTGCGTCTCGCCCAACCGTTCGCGATGCGTCTGCCCTTGGTGGATGGCCACGGCAATTTCGGTTCCCTTGATGACGGGCCGGCGGCATCCCGCTACACCGAAGCGCGTATGGCACGGGCCGCACTCGGCATGAACGCGGACATCGCCGAGGACACCGTCGATTTCACCCCCAACTATGACAACAAGCTTCAAGAGCCGACCGTTCTGCCCTCGGCCATTCCGAATCTGCTGGTCAATGGCGGTTCCGGCATCGCGGTCGGCATGGCCACGAACATGGCCACGCATAATCTCGGCGAAGTCGTGGCGGCGGCCAAGCATCTGATGCGTCACCCCGATGCCACGTTGGAGGATCTGATGAGGTATGTGCCAGGTCCGGATTGGCCAAGCGGCGGCGTAATCGTGGGGCGGAGCGGCATTCGCGAGGCATATGAGAGCGGCCGTGGCGCACTGACCACCCGTTCGGTGACGCATATCGAAAACGTGACGGCACGCAAGAAGGCCATTGTCGTGACGGAACTGCCGTTCATGGTGGGACCGGAACGTGTGTTGGAGCGTATTTCCGAAGGTGTGAAGAATCGCAAGCTGGAGGGCATTTCCGGTGCGATCGACCTGACGGATCGACATAACGGCACACGGTTGGTCATCGAGATCAAGACCGGTTTCGATCCAAATGCCGTGTTGGCACAGCTGTTCAGGCACACGCCCCTGCAAGACAATTTCACCATCAACAACGTAGCTCTGGTCAACGGTCGTCCGCACACCATGGGATTGAAGGAAATGCTCAAGGTGTGGGTGGATCATCGTCGTGTGGTGATTCGCCGCCGTAGCGAATTCCGCAGACGGAAGGCGTTGGAGCGCCTGCATCTGGTCGAAGGCCTGCTGTTGGCCATGGTCGATATCGACGAGGTCATTCAGGTGATTCGGTCCTCCGATGACGCCGAGGCCGCAAAAACCAGACTGATTGCCGTATTCGATTTGGACGACATTCAGGCGCAGTACATTCTCGACTTGCGTCTGCGCCGCCTGACGAAGATGAGCCGTATCGAACTTGAGGCCGAACGCGACGATCTGAAGCAACGCATCGAAGAGCTGGAGCGCATCCTCGCCTCCGACGAAGCCCTGGACGGTGTGGTGATCGATGAGATGGACGAGGCCGTCGCCGCATACGGCACACCACGACGTACCGTGCTGTTGGACGAGGATGCCGACGGCGGTCTGGTACCGGTGACCGCGCATGGCGATGATGGTGTTTCCGCCACCGCGCTGGCTGCCGCCCGCACCGCCGCGACCGTGTCTTCGGCAGCCGCCGACGTGGCCGCCGCCGCGAAAGCCGCGAAAAAAGCCGGCGAGGATAATGCGACCGCGACCGCCTTGCAGATCGATGACGAACCCTGTGCAGTGATGCTGAGCGCCACCGGTCTGATCGCTCGCACCCATGAGGATGCCGTGGAACGTTGGGAAAACCGTTCCGGCTCGGATGTGCGAACCAAGGATGACCAGATCGTTTCGATCTTCCGCACGACCACGCGCTCCTCATACGGGCTGATCACTTCCGCAGGTCGCCTGGTGTTGGCGCATGTGGTCGAGTTGCCGTCCGTTGCCCCGGACGGCCCGTTGAACGTTTCCGGCGGCGTGAAAGCCGAGGAATTGCTAGGCATGACGGAAAACACCGATCCGATTCGCGGCGAACGCGTAATCGCCGCCATCGCAATGCCCTCCACGGACGATGCCGGCAAGGATGGCGATGGCGCCGAACCTGCTCCGCTGGCGCTGGGTACGCGCAACGGTGTGGTCAAACGCTGGAATCGCGAGTCACCAACCACCATGGATTCGTGGAGCGTCATCGACCTGAAGGACGGTGATGAGGTTCTGGCCGCGGCCGAAGCTCGGGATGGGGATCGTCTGGTGTTCGTATCCACGGATTCCTCGCTGCTGACATTCGAGGCGAAGAACGTGCGACCACAGGGCCGTACCGCCGGTGGCATGGCGGGCATTCGTTTGGCCACCGGCTGCTCGGTCGCCGCATTCGCCGTGGTTCCGGCCGAAAAGGTCGCTTGGACGTATGACGAAGGCGAGAATGGTCTGTTCTCCGCTTCCGGCGCCGTGGTGCTGACCGTCGCTGGTGATTCCGAGGCGTTGCCGGGTACGGAGAACGGCGCGGCGAAGGTCACGCCGTTGGAGATGTACCCGACCAAGGGCCGAGGCACTGGTGGCGTACGTTCGCAACGGTTCCTGAAAGGTCAGAATACGCTGATCTTCGCTTTCGTGGGCGCATATCCGATTCATGCCTCCACAGAGGGTGGCTCCGGTGTGGAGTTGCCCAAACCCGACATGCGTCGCGACGGCTCCGGTACGGATATGGCCGCCCCCATCGCCGTTGCCGGTTGATCGTCAGCGATAGAGTTTCATGCCTTGCGGGCTTTCCGTGAAGCCTGCGGCATGGAGCAGCCGCATGTATTTGTTGCGTTGTTTCAGCGATATGCCGTTCATCTCGTTGAAGCTGATACTACCGCCGGACTGACGCTGCAGCGCGTAGACGAGTTCCGAACAGGCCTGACGCAAGGTGCCTTCGTCATCGGTAAACGCCATGATCCTATGGCTTTTCGGCACGGCGAACAGCACAGGCTCACCCTGCTTGAACACGACGATCGACCCCGTTCTGCGTGCCGGCTTCGCACCACGCGAGCCATCAGCCTTCTCGGTTTTCGTCGGCTCAAGTTCAGGCCATGCGATTGCCGCGCCCGTAAGGCTTGCGGGATCGGTCACCTCAAGCGCCACACAGGATTGGCTGTGCCACTGGTTTTCACTGCGCAACGCGTCCACGGTATCGTGACCGGCGAATTGCGCCGCACCGAAGCCATCTACGAACAGGCCCCGCACCAGCGTGCCGTGCTCTTCCATACGTTTCAGAACGGGATACAGCCTTGAAAATCCGCCGGCAATTCGTTCTTTATCGATGAGCGGGGCCGCGATGACGCCGTATCGATCCAGCAGTGATTCGATCCGCGCTATTTCACGTTCCTCCATGCCACCGTTCGATGTCGCCGTTCCGTTTTCGATCGGCCTTGGCGCGGCGACCGCGGACCACAATCCGCCCAGTGTCATCGGCACCGCAGTATGCATGCGTACTCGCCTGCGCAAGGTGGCCCTTGGCGCACGTGCGATTCCGGAACCTTGCATCAGTGCCCGTACGGGAGCAAAAGAGCTGTTGGTCACCCTGCCCTGCCATACGAGTGACCAAAGCGCTTCCTCGAATTGACTTTCGCCCCATGCGGGAACGATGATTTCGCCCGTGGTTTCGTCCACTTGCGCCTCGGCATGCCGCTCCCATACCGATTTGGCGGTCGCCGACAACTGTGACGCATGGAAGGCGCCACCATCCTGCAATGCCGTGATGACGGCCTGCGGTATGGTCAGGGCCTCATCGTCTTCGGCTGTATCCGAAGCGACCGTTTCGGGGACCAGCGGCGAATCGGCCGGGTAGAATGCGATGTTTCCGACCTCCTTGGCGGCCGTGTCGCCGGCCCCTTCGCCGACCCAGATCACGTCGCCGGAGGCTATCAGCTCATCAAGCATGGAAGGATGATATCCGCGCACTCTCGTCGAAAACACGGAAGACTCCCAGATTTGGGCGGCCAAAGACACACCTTCGAGCTGTTCGATGACACGCATCAGACCGTCAATGCCCTCATAGCGTTCACCGCCGACCGGACCGACTCCCTGACGGTCAAGCAGAAAAGCCTGGTAGGTCTGCGGGCTGACCGGTTTGATGGCGTTACGCGCCTTGGCAAGGGACCTAGAGCGGATACGGCGAAAGACGTCCCTATGCAGCCACTGCTGCGACGACGTTCCATAATCGGTTTCGCCAATGATTCCCGCGCGAGGAGACGAAGAGTGCGCAATCGGCGAACGAACATCAGCGGAGTCGGAATCCGTCGATGCGGCATCAGCCAATGCCTCGGCATCAGCGAAGTGGCCTGTAAGCAGATCCCCCTTGGCATGAAGCATATCGAGGGCGCGCACAGCCTGAACGGCATCGATGTCCAGATCGGCAATCATCCGGTCCGCGACAAACGGACCATGTGTTTTGGCATAGCGGGTCACTCGGCCGGTAACGTCGCCTTTATCCAGATCGTTCCAGAAGGTCTTTTCGGCTAACTCGTGCGCAACCTGTCTGATCACGTCGGCATCCAGTACGGTGGACATGTCGGTGCCGCCAAGCAGACGTTCCAGCACCTCTGGATCCATGGACAGCAATCGCGTGCTGCGCTCGGCCTGCGGCACGTCGTATTGGTACATGACCGCACCCACGAATCCGAAAAGCATGCTTTCCGCGAATGGCGACGGCGTTTCAGTGGTCACATCGCTCAGTGCGATCGTTGCGGAGTTCAGTCCGGTCATGATTCGCCGCAACGCCGGCAGGTCGTACACATCCTGCAGGCATTCGCGCGCGGTCTCCAGAAGTAGCGGGAAGTTCTGACGTGCACGGGCCGCGTTAAGCAGTTGGGCGGCACGCAGTCGTTGCTGCCAAAGCGGCACGCGCCTGCCGGGATCAGTGCGTGGCAGGAACAGCGAGCGCGCCGCGCATTCACGGAATCGTGCCGAATACAGCACGCTTTCGCCGACTTGCGCTTCGATGATGCGGTGTAGATCGTCGAGATCGAACAACACCAGTTCACGGATCGGCAGGGCACCATCGACATCCGGCAGGCGGATGATGATGCCGTCATCGGCCGCATACACCTGCCCATCGAACCCATATCGCTGCCTGATGCGCGTGGTGATGGCCATGGCCCACGGCTCGTGTACGCGTCTTCCGTATGGCGAATGGATGATAATGCGCCAGTCGCCCTCTTCGTCCCTGCAACGTTCGATGACCAGTTCACGGTCATTCGGGATTATGCCGGTGATGGCACGTTGCTCTTCGAGCAGGTCGGCCAGATTCCCGATGGCGTTGTCATCGAGTCCGTCACGGCGCAGTCGCGCGATGATCCTCGCATCGAAGCGTGATTCGACATCGACACCGTCAACGTTCGCATGCCTGAAGTTTTCAGCCGTCCGCGCGCGTAGTCCTTGGGAGATCTCACGGAGGAACCGGCCTTGGGCGAGACCGAAGCCATAGTCCCGCCCATCACCTTCGCCATGCCAGAACGGTAGCCGCGCGGTACGCCCGGGAGCAGGAACCACCACCACACGATCACGCGTGATCTCCTGAATCTGCCATGTGGAGGTACCCAAGGTGATCACGTCGCCTTCGCGTGACTCATAGACCATCTCTTCGTCAAGCTCGCCTACCCTCCGCGGGCCGGGACCGCAGCCCGTTTCGGGAAGCACCACGGTGTACATGCCTCGGTCGGGGATGGTTCCGCCACTGGTCACGGCCAGGCGTTGCGCCCCGGGACGTGCGGAGATGAGTCCGGATTCCTCGTTGCACTGCAGTGGTGGGCGGAATACGGAAAAGTCCTCGCTATCATAGGCACCGGTCATCATGCCCATCACCGCATCGAAGATCGACCGATCCAGATCCGTGAAGGAGGCCGCCTTGCGCACCCGCCCATACCACTCGTCAGGATCAAGATCGTCCATGGCCGCCGCGGCCACGGTCTGTTGGGCAAGGACATCCAACGGATTGATCGGAATCGTCAACGGTTCGATATCACCTGCCCGCATACTTTCGATACAGGCGGCCGTACCGATGATCTGTTCGCGCGTGATCGGGTAGAACAACGCATGCGACACTCCCCCGACTTGATGATCGGCGCGTCCTACCCGCTGCAATCCCGAAGAGATCGACAACGGCGGTGCGATCTGAATCACTAGGTCCACCGACCCCATATCAATGCCGAGTTCAAGGCTGGAAGTGGCCACCACGCATCGCAGTTGGCCTCGTTTGAGCCGCTCCTCGATTTGCTTGCGCCTGTCTTTCGACACGGATCCATGATGGGCCATGGCGATCGCATCACCATCTGCATGGGACCCGACCAGCATGGTGGTCGATCCAATCACGGAATCGTAGTGCCCGGCGAATCCTTCACGTCCTTCCGGTGAACCAACGTCGTGAGGCTCGGAACGGCACATGCCGGCATGCATGTCGTTGAGACGTGCGGTGAGCTTTTCCGCCAGCCCTCGGGAGTTGACGAATACGAGTGTGGTGCGATGCTTCAGTATTTCGTCGAGAATGCTGCGTTCTATGGCCGGCCATACCGAACCGCCTACCAGTCCTGGCGAAGCGGGGCTCCCGGTCGTCGCTTTTCGAATGATGCCCTTGCGTTCGGCAAGCGATTCCATGGCCGGAGTCACTCCGGAAATACGCGGAGTACGGGGATTCGGAGAATCCACACCGCCAGCCCGACGCCTGGCTTCGGAGGATTTGGGACCATGCACATACTCTAGAGGTTCCACGACCTTCAAATCCATTGCGGGGCGCGTTCCGGGATTAATAATCCGCACCGCTTGCGCGCCACCAAGGAATCGCGCGGCCTCCTCGGGTGGATTCACGGTTGCGGACAGACCGATACGTTGCACCGGATGACCGACGAGGCCATCCAACCGTTCCAGACTCAAGGCAAGGTGCGCGCCACGTTTGGAGCCTGCGACGGCATGCACCTCATCGACGATCACCGTCTCCACGGTCGAAAGGATGCGCCGGGCCTTGGATGTGAGCATCAGGAACAACGATTCCGGAGTGGTGACGAGAATATCCGGCGGATGGTTGACGATGGCGCGCCGCTCCTTCGGTGCGGTGTCGCCGCTGCGTATGCAGACCCGGACTTTCGGCGCGGGCAATCCCGAGGCCTTGCACTGATCGGCTATGCCGCACAACGGCGTTTCAAGATTCTTCGCCACATCGACGCCCAAGGCCTTCAAAGGCGAGATGTACAACACCCTGACGCCGCGCTTGGGCTTTCCCGACGTGTTTCCACCATCACCGACGGTACCTGCGGCAGACTCCCCCATCAGCCCGTCAATTGCCGAAAGGAACGCGCACAGGGTCTTACCGGAGCCGGTGGGCGCGGTCACCAGCACGTTCCCACCGGAGCGAATGGCCGGCCATGCCTGCCTTTGCGTGTCAGTCGGGCATTTGAACGCATGCTCGAACCATGCCTTGGTAGGCTCCGAAAACAGGTTCAGACATTCGTACATACGTTCGATTATGACATCAGTCACAGACGTCAGCCCTTATCGTCGTCGACCCACTCAAGCACATCGCCGGGCTGACAACCCAGCGTCTGGCAGATGGCGTCAAGCGTGGAGAATCGAATCGCCTTGGCCCGTCCGTTCTTCAACACCGAAACGTTGACCGGCGTGATGCCTATCGCCTCGGCCAACTCGTTGACGCTCATCTTGCGTCTGGCAAGCATCACATCGAGGTTCACACGAATCGCCATATCAAATCACCGCCGCCAACTCATCACGCTGTTCGATGGCCTGCATCAGCAATGAGCGCATTACCAGCATCAGCAGCTCGAACGCGGCAATCAGCAGCAAGGAAACCAGACCTGCGCCCAATATGGCGAATCGCACCAGATCCCGTTCGACGCCCAATACATCGGCCAACAACATCGAAGGCGACATCCAGATCTGAGACAGCATCAGCAGGACCACCAATACGGCCTCGGCTCCTGCGCACGCAAGAATACCGTTCGTCCAATGCACCGCCTCGCCGGAAAACACATCGCGCCGCCTGGCGAGGGTCAACAATCGCCACAACGGAATCAGCGCGATCTCGAAGCAGGCGACCATCAGCACACCATCGATCACGTACAGCCAATGCAACGCATCGGCATGAGGGTGCGCGGCCGCGACGCCGCCCGCAACCACGAACAGACCTATCTGCAATCCCAAACAACACACGGCGAACAGTATGATCAGCACACGCAACGCACCAATCACCCCGCAACGGCATACCAAACGATCCGACATGACAGATCTCCCATCCTGTTTTTGAATATCGATAATAATCTATCGAAATTCGATATGCAAATCTTGTGAAAGTAAGTCTATCGATATATTCCTATCGTTTTTCGATAGCTTACGATGGCGCCATACACACTACGTACCATCACCGAAAGGCTCCGCATGACGGCATTTCAATCCCAGGCACAACCGGTGGCCAATCCCCTACCTGCCGCATCCGGCCCGCAGAACGTCAAGCCGGAGGTGGATCCCACAACCAGGCGGCGGGAGATGGCGAGCCGACCGATCACCCAACGCACCATTGTCACCATCTGCGTGGCGCTGGCAATCACATTCGCCTTCGACCGGCTGGTCTGCGACATCACCCCAACATGGCTGTCCGGCTACGCGGTGCCGCTGTTCTGGGTGATATGCACCACGGCGCTCACCGCGCTGCACTGGCGGACCGCCCGCAAGCGTCCGCTCGTCTGGCTGATCTCAGGAAGCATCATCGCCATCGGTATATGGGAAGTGCTGTTCTCGTCCGTATGGTCATACTCAAACAATCTGGAATACGCATTGACCACGGCATTGGCCCAGCCCGCCCTGCTGATGCTGCATTGCCAACTGGTCAACGGCCAATATGACGTGCGGCACCCATTCCAAATCGTGTGGAACTGGATCACCGGCTGGTTCATACAGCCGTTCGTGAAGCTGAAAGGTTTCTTCGAACCATGTGCAATCCTGTTCGCCCGATTCGCCACCGCATCGGAAAAACGCTCGAAAGCCCGCGAAATCGGCATGGCCCTGCTTGTTTCGATTCCCGTGCTGTTGGCGATCGTCCCGCTGCTGGCGGACGCCGACCTCGTGTTCCGATATGAGCTGGCGAACGTTTTCGGGCACATCGACCCGACGGATTTCATCCTTCATGCGACCATCGTTCTTCTGCCATGGCCGTTCCTGTGCTCGCTGCTCATCGGACTTGACGGCAAGCCCGCATCGCCGCTCACGGAACGCCGCATCACATTGGGCACGACAACGACCATCGTGGTATTGCTGATGACGCTGCTCGTATACGCGTTGTTCTGCGTGGTGCAATTCCGCTTTCTGTTTGCGGGATTGTTCATGAACGGCTCCATCGCATTGCCTGACGGACTGACCTACAGCGACTACGCACGCAACGGCTTCTTCCAGCTGCTGGCGGTCACGGCGATCAATCTGACCATCTTCGCAGTTGCGCTCACCTTCACGCCGCGCACACGTTCACTGACGGTCTCGCTGATCGCGTTGATGACGGAGACCGCCATCATGCTCGTTTCTGCGGCGTTGCGCCTCGGCCTGTATATTGACGCATACGGGTTGACCTGGCTGCGCTATGTCTCGATGACGTTCATCGCACTACTGGCAGTTGCGATCCTGCTGTGCCTAGTCCGGCTGAAAGTGCAGCGCCTTCCGTTGATCGCAACGCTCGTCGCGCTGTTCATCGTCTGGTATGTGGCGCTTGGCTTCAGCAATCCCTACTGGATATGCGAAACCTACAACGCATTCCACGGCTTTGATGCAGCCGCATCAGTTCAGCCGATTCGTTGACCGCCGCACTTCCTGCGCAGGGATTCATGCATGACGATCATGAGCACAAGGAAAACGACCAGATACCACGGGAACAAGGTGATGGTGACATGCTGTGCGATCAGGCCGAACACCGGCGGCATGCACATCGACCCGACATAGGCGCAGGCCATCTGCATGCCGACGATGGCCTGCGACTTGTCTTCGCCGAAATACGTCGGCGTGGAGTGGATGACGCACGGATAAATCGGCGCGCAGCCGAGTCCGACGACCATCAGACCGACAATGGTGCCAAGATGCTGCGGCAACGGTAGCAACATGACCACAACGCCAAGCAACACAAGGACCTGCCCCATGCGAATCATGGTCGGATCGTTGAATTTCATGGTGACGAAACCGCTCAGCAAACGACCAACGGTGATGCCGATGCAGAACAGACTGGCCCACATGGCCGCCGTGGTCTTGTCGATGCCCTTGCCGAGTGCCATGTAGCTGCTGGCCCATAGCATGGCGGTCTGTTCCAGTGCGCAATAGCAGAAGAACATGATGAGAATCTCGCGTGCGCCGCGGATGGCAAGCACCCCTCGAATGCCAAGTGGTTCGCGAGATGGCTCCTGGGCAAGCCCTTCGGCGGCGGATTGCTCAGTGATGTCTGCCGAAGGTTCCGTCTCAATGCTTTGCGGTTGCGGAACCCGTTGTTTCCATAACGGCAGGCTGAAAATCAATATGGCCGTCAAGACGATCTGCAGGATGGAGATGTAACGATACCCCCATGACCAGCCTTGTCCCGCATTCAACGCATATCCCATGATGTATGGGCCCGTCAGCGCACCAATACCCCACATGGCGTGCAACCAGCTCATGTGGTGGCTTTCGTAATGGATGGCCACGTAATTGTTGAGGGCCGCATCCACGCCGCCGGCACCGAGGCCATATGGAACGGCGAACAGGATCAGCACCCAATAGCTCGGGGCCATGGAGAATCCGAACAGGGCCAGTGCGGTCAATGCCACCGATATGGCGGTGACCTTGCCGGCCCCGAATCGCAGGGTCATACGATCCGACATCAATGCGGAGACGATGGTACCTGCCGAAATGACCATGGAAATGCCGCCCGCCCATGATACGGGAGCGCCCAGATCGGTACTCATGGTGGGCCATGCGGCACCAAGTACGGCATCGGGTAGGCCAAGGCTGATGAAGGCCACGTAGATTACGGCAAGTAGGAGATTGACCAATCTCGTCTCCTTTGGCGGCATACGGTTACGACAACGTTTTCTCGACTAGTATTCTAGACACATCTATCTACCGATCGGTAACCAGTGGCTTGCATTATCGTTCGGGAAAATTTCAGTGTCCACCAGCATGCCTAATGCGGCGGAACCGGACCGGACGACGATCAGGTATCGATCTTGGAACGGTCGAAATCATCGGCGTTCTCGACGATGAACGCCTTGCGCGGCGGCACGTCATCGCCCATGAGCAGACTGAAGATCTCGTTGGCCTGTTCGGCATCCTCCATGCGGATACGGCGCAGCATGCGCGTACGCGGATCCATGGTGGTGTCGGCGAGCTGGTCGGCATCCATCTCACCCAAGCCCTTGTAGCGCTGAATGTCATCGTTATAGGCGATATGTTTGCGCTCGAGCTCGGAAAGTTTGCCGGCCAGCTCGTCATCGGAATAGGTATAGATGTACTCGCCCTTATGCGCGCCGGTCAGGGCGATGCGATGCAATGGCGGAACGGCGGCATACACGTGACCGTGCTCGATGAGTGGACGCATGTAGCGGTAGAACAGCGTGAGCAGCAGAATGCGGATATGCGCGCCATCGACATCGGCATCGGTCATCATGATGATTTTGTTGTATCGTGCCTGCTCGATATCGAAACTGGCCCCGGAACCCGCGCCGACCACCTGAATGATGGCTGCGCATTCCTTGTTCGACAGCATTTGCGCCAGTGAGGCCTTCTGCACGTTGAGAATCTTGCCTCGAATCGGCAACAACGCCTGGAAACCGGAGTTTCGTGCGGCCTTGGCGGTGCCCAATGCGGAATCGCCCTCGACGATGAACAGTTCCGCCACATCATCATTGCCCGGTTGGCAATCGGACAGTTTCGGCGGCATGGAAGCGGATTCGAGCGCATTCTTACGGCGGGTGACCTCTTTGGTCTTACGCGCCTGAATGCGGGCGTGCATCTCACCGACGATTTTTTCAAGTACGCGGCCGGATTGCTCCTTGTAGCCACGCTTGGAACCGGTGATCATCTCGCCGAACTGCCTGTCGGTCATGCGGGTGACGATCGGTTTGACCTGCGCGGTACCCAGCACATCCTTGGTCTGCCCCTGGAACTGGGGTTCGGCGATGCGTACGGTCACCACGGCCACGAGGCCGGCCATGATGTCGTCGCGCTCGACCTTCATGTTGGAATCCTTGAGATTCACCTTGAGTTTGCGCGCGTTGTCCTCCACGGCCTTGCGGATCTGTTTGGTGATGCCTTGCAGGAAACCATCCACATGCATACCGCCGCCTGGAGTTTCGACCACGTTCACGAAGCTGCGCATGGTGGTGTCGTAACCGTCGGTCCAACGCATGGCGATATCGACGGCACAGTCGCGGGTGACCTTCTGCGCGTGCAGTTCGCCGCCTTCGCCTACGGCCTGGGTCTCCTCGACATAAGTGTCGTCACCGGTGATGCGCCAAATGTCGGAGACCGCCTCACCTTTGGAGAGGAAGTCGACGAAGTCCTTCACCCCACCGTTGTGGCAGAATTCCTCGACACGCGCGTGACCGTAGCGCTGTCGCGCCGGTTGCGACGGTTGCTCCGGTTGCTCATCACCGGTAGCGTTCTCTGGGCTCTCGACTTCGTCGGCATTGTCTACCGCTACCTCATCGAAGCCTTCGATCGCCGATCCGATATTATCCGTATCGTCCACCTCGTCCGTAGCGTCCACCACGGCATCCGACGTTCCGTCCGCCAGTACGTCGATCTCCCGCATTTCGTCGATGGATTCGTCACCGGTTTCGGGAATATTCTCGTCAATGACGGTGATTTTCAGTCCCGGTACCAGAAAACTGGTCTGACGTACACGGTCGATAAGCTGCTCATAACTGAATTCGGCGGTGTCATTGAAGATTTCCGGATCGGCCCAATATCGGATACGGGTACCGGTGGTCTTCGGACTGACCTTGCCGATGATCTCCAACTCGGTCGGACGGTTCTTGCGCGTGCGTTTGAACGGCGAATCGGGAGACGGATGCTCCGGATCCGCATCGGCGTACACACCGGGATGTCCCTGGTGGAACGACATGTGATGCGTTTTGCCGTCACGATCCACTTCGACGTCAAGTCGGGAGCTCAAAGCGTTGACCACCGAAGAGCCCACGCCATGCAAACCGCCGGAAGCGCCATAGGAGGAATTGCCGAACTTCGCGCCGGCGTGAAGCTTGGTGAGCACCACTTCCACGCCGGTAAGCTTGGTTTTCGGTTCCACGTCGACGGGAATGCCGCGGCCGTTGTCGGCGACTTCGACGGAACCATCGGAATGCAACGTCACGACAATATGGTTGCAGGCACCGGCAAGGGCCTCATCGACGGAGTTGTCGATGATCTCCCACAGACAGTGCATCAGACCCTGGCTGTCGGTCGTGCCGATGTACATGCCCGGACGCTTGCGCACCGCGTCCAGACCTTCCAGCACGGTTAGGCTGCCTGCGCCGTAATTATCCTTGGCCATACTCCTCATTCCACGGTTGTGTCGGTTACACGAGAGAAGTCGGGAAATCCACTTCTTTCAGGGATTTCCCGACTTCGTCCATACGTTTTTCCGTTCGAATCACTGATCCAAGAAGTCGCGTAGCGTCTGCGAACGGGACGGGTGGCGCAGCTTCGACATGGTCTTGGATTCGATCTGGCGAATACGTTCACGGGTCACGCCGTACACACGGCCGATATCATCCAATGTCTTCGGCTGGCCGTCTTCCAAGCCGTAACGCATCTTGATAACGCCGGCTTCACGCGGAGACAGGGTTTCGAGCACCTGCTTGAACTGCTCCTGCAGCAACGAGAAGGCGACCGCATCGGACGGTGCGATGGCGTCGGTATCCTCAATCAGATCGCCGAACTCGGAATCGCCATCCTCACCCAGCGGGGTGTGCAACGAAATCGGCTCACGCCCGTACTTCTGCACTTCCTGCACCTTCTCGACAGGCATATCGAGCTCGCGCGCCAGTTCATCCGGCGTAGGCTCACGACCCAGATCCTGCAGCATCTGACGTTGCACACGGGACAGCTTGTTGATGACCTCGACCATATGCACGGGCACACGTATGGTGCGGGCCTGATCGGCCATGGCTCGGGTGATGGCCTGACGGATCCACCACGTCGCATAGGTGGAGAACTTGAAGCCCTTCTTCCAATCGAACTTCTCGACGGCACGAATCAGGCCCAGGTTGCCTTCCTGGATCAGATCGAGGAACAACATGCCACGGCCGGTGTAACGCTTGGCAAGCGACACCACCAGTCGAAGGTTGGCCTCCAGCAGATGGTCCTTGGCCTTCTTGCCGTCATTCGCCGCCCACTTGAGCTCACGCCTACGCTTGAAATCCATCTGACTGGCCTCGGTGTCCAACAGATGCTGGGCATACAGGCCAGCTTCGATACGTTCGGACAGGTCGACTTCCTGTTCCGCATTCAGCAGGCTTACGCGTCCGATCTGCTTCAGGTAGTCCTTGACCGGATCGGCGGTGGCGCCGGCAGCGATTACACGACGCTTCGGGTTGCCGGACGGAGTCAGATTGTCGTCGTCATCATCATCTCGCACGACGAAAGCGCCCTTTTCCTTGGGCTCCTCAGGCTTCTTGCGTTCCTCGTCGTCCTCATCCTCGTCATCTTCAGGCTCGGATTCCTCATCCTCGTCGAGATCGGCCTCATCGTCTTCCGCGTCGACGTCGTCGAGATCATCGTCGAAATCGTCGAGATCGGCCTCATCGACCTGATCCTCTTCGCCATCAAGGGTATCTTCGTCCTCGATCGGCTCATCCTGCCTCTTGGCGGGAGCTTTCTTCTTCGCGGTAGTCTTACGCGGGGTCTTCGTGGCCGGGGTCTTCTTGGCCGCAGCTTTCTTGGTGGAGGCCTTGCGCGAGGGGGCTTTCTTCGTGGAGGTGGTCTTATCGGTCAGATCAGCCTGTTCAGTGCTCGCCGTCGTTTCCTTAGTGGCCAAACTTATCCTCCTGCATGATCCTGCCGGAAGCATATACCACACGGGCCCACTTCTGGCAAGGGCAAATCGTCAACTATGTGAGTAAACCATCTTCCAAGGACGATTATTCCCCAATCGGCGAAGTCCCCCAGCGCCATTCATCCAGCTCACGGTGTGTCGCCTATGGTTTCACCGATCCACGCCGGACCGACATGCCGATGCACGGCCGAGCAGACTATCGCTGCCAGCGAACACCCCTCGTCGATCGCGAGGGCACGCATCGCGCACGGCATGGCGCGATCGTCTCCCAGCCACCACAGAATGTAACCGGTTACCGCCAGCGGCTGCACATGGTAGGACTCAGGCACCATCGCGATGATATCGAGCAACATGCCAATGCCACGGCCACAACGCGCCATATCGGGATGCGCGGCGGCATCATGGAACGATGCGCTGAGCAACTCCTCCAGACGACGCGCATTGCGCGGCAGCATGGGCCGTGAAGCGAAGTCGAGCAGAAACTCACGCGGGCAACGTTCCTCATCGAGGATGATCGAGATCAACAGGGCATCACGAATGGCCAGGGTCCGGCTCATACCGACCGCGAGCGCGGCCATGTCCGCCCGACCGAGATCGCCTCCGCACCGTAGCGTCTCCATCCAATGATCGAGTGGCTCCCGCAGATACATGCGAATGGCGTCACACATACCCCGCTCCCCGCAATGCTCACGAAGCATTCTACCCGTGGCGTCCAGTTCCCGCTCGGAAAATGGCATGGGGCGTTCGCCGTCGCCCGTTTGTGATGTCCGCGGCTCCTGCGCGCGCGAACATGGGACACGTTCTTGCCCATACCCGCACTTCCTGCCATCGTTGCCATCGTTCACACCGTCCATGTCATGAACCTCCTCGGTCGTTCTCGGTTTTCGGGTCCTAACAGGCCCTTGGAAGGCACTATGCCGTATCGCACGGCTTCATCCGTTCTTTTTCCGCCCCTGTGGTCGGAGGATGCGCCCTTCGGCGTTTCGTAACGGGTTTTTTCCGTGGCAGGCGTTGCGAATATTGAGATTCGCTCTTGTCGAAAGGCTGTGGATAACTGAAGGTATGAGTAGCTCCACGGATTTGGAACAGATCGAGTCCCGCATTGTCGAATTGGTGAAGGATTTCGTCACGCCGCATGCCGACGATGCGGTGGCTTCCTCCTGCAAAGACGTCGCCGATGCGGTGGCCCGTCAGGCGGTCACGTCCAGCGAAGGCGGCAAAAGGTTGCGCGCGTTGCTGACGCTGGATTCCTTCCGCGCATTCGCCGCTGATGCCGCTAAGGAGGCCGATTTCGACGCGGTGTTGGATCTGGCCTGCGCGGTTGAGGTGTTCCAGACCGCTGCCTTGGTGCACGACGACATCATTGATGACTCCGATTTGCGCCGCGGCAGGCCGTCCGCGCATCGGGCACTGGCTTCCGGCACGCACAGCGATGCGATAGGACGTGGCCTGGGCATCATGTTGGGAGACATGCTCGCAACATCCAGCGTGGATATCGCCAACCGTGCGGCACGTCGCCTGTCACGTTCCGATGATGTGGTCGGCGCGTTTCTGACCATGCATCGCGAGGTGGAGATCGGACAGGTGCTGGATCTTGCCGTGGAGTTGAATCCGCTGGACGATCCCGAGGAACTGGTCCGTGCCTCATTGAACGTGTTCCGTTGGAAGACCGCCAGTTATACCACCATCGCCCCTTTGAAATTCGGCATGCTCGCCGCAGGATTGGATGCCTCCGCCGCTCGCGACCTTGCCATGTCGATCGGCCTGCCGTTAGGTCTGGCGTTCCAGCTTGCGGACGATTTGCTGGACGTGATCGGCTCAAGTCTCAACACCGGCAAGCCTGTCGGCGGAGACATTCGTGAGGGCAAGCGTACCGTATTGCTGGCCGACGCCCTCAGCGGCGCCGACGAGCCGGAACGTGCGGAGCTTATCGGCATGTGGGAAGCGCCATCCCGCTGCGAGGAACAGGTGAGACGGGCCATCACGCTGTTTGCATCAACAGGAGCCATCGAACGTTCCCATGGTCGGATTCGTAATCTATGGAACGCCTCGAAAAGCATCATCGACGCGTTGGACGTGCCAGATGACCGCAAGGAGTTGCTGATCAGGGCCTGTGCGCGGTTCGTGCCGACCGTCGTCTAGGAGAGGCGGCGGCAACACTCCCCCATGTTCTCGTTGCGAAATCCGCGAAAACCTGCTTGTAGACTGAGGTGAGGATACCGCTTGTCGAGAGATTTTCAGAAGGAACCATACGGATCAACCATGAGTGAAGCTTCACACGCACCCGAAGGGCAAGTCATCGAAGGTCGCTATCGGGTCGTCAGCAAAATCGCCGAAGGCGGCATGGCCACGGTGTATCAGGCCATGGACGAACGTCTGGAGCGCACCGTCGCCATCAAGATCATGCACACCCAATTGGCGCAGGGCCCCCATCGCGATCAGTTCGTACAACGGTTCCACCGCGAGGCCAAGTCGGCGGCCGCCATCGCCAACCCTCATATCGTACAGGTGTATGATACCGGCGAATTCAATGGTCTGGACTATCTCGTCATGGAGTACGTGCATGGCGTGAACCTACGGTACGAAATGAACCAGCAGGGCACGTTCAGCGTACGCGAGACACTACGCGTCGTGGGCGAAACACTGGATGGCCTTGCCTCGGCCCACCGTGCCGGCGTGGTGCATCGTGACATCAAGCCGGAGAATATCCTGCTCAACGATCGCGGGCATGTGCAGATCACCGATTTCGGTCTGGCGAAGGCCGCCTCGCAGGCCACGTTGTCTTCGACGGGGATGCTGCTTGGTACGGCGGCCTATCTGGCACCGGAAATGATCGAAAACAATCAGGCCACCCCTCAAGGCGATCTGTATTCCGTAGGCATCATGGCATGGGAAATGTTGACCGGAGAGGTGCCGTTCACTGCGGATAATCCGGTGACGCTCGTATTCAAGCATGTGCATGAGGATGTACCGTCCGTGTCCACAAAGTGCCCCGGCATCAATGCGGATGTGGCCGCGTTCATAGCGCATATCGCCGCCCGATCCGTCGATGCGCGCCCTGCCGACGCCTCCGTGGCGTTGCAAGAGCTGCAACGACTGCAGTCCAAATTGTCGATTGAGGATTGGCAATATCGTTTGCCCCCTTCCACCGACGTGACTGGCCCCGATGACGCCACTGCGCCCATGGTTTCGCCGATTCCCGAACCACCAGCACCTCCGACGAAGACCACCGTCATGTCGCCGGACGCCACCACGCAACTGCCACCATCACTGGCGTTCCTGCAGGAGAACGCTCCACGGCGGACACCCGACGCCACGCAGGTAATCGGAACAGGTACGGGCAACGGCGGTGCCGCACCGTCTTTCACCGGGCAGCGGACACCAAGCGAGGATGGTGAGGATGGCGAGGTCAAGGAGCAACGCAACAAATCGCATGGACCGCTCATCGCAGCCGCAGTCGCGGCGCTGCTGGTAATCGGCGGAATCGGCGGCGGTTGGGCATGGTGGTATTACCGTGGTCCCGGAAGCTACTGGACCATGCCGACCCCCACGGGAATCCAATGCGCAACCGGACAGACTTGCCGCATCACCAATACTTCATGGAGCGAATACGAACGGCTGCTGAAAGTCGCCAACATTCCATACTCGACCAGCAAAGCCTATGACGACACCATCGCCAAAGGCAACATCATCTCCACCGATCCGGCGAACGTGCTTGACCATGTCAGCAAGAGGAACGGTCAGAAGGTGAAAATCGTGATTTCCCAAGGAGTGAAGCAGGCGACCGTGCCCGCCGATATTCTCGATGCGACCAGTGCGAACGGCAAAGATCCGATCAATGCGCTAAAAAAGGCCGGCTTCGATGACATCGAACAAACCGCCGCCTCCGACGACGATTATTCGATGGACGTGCCGCAAGGCGCATTGCTGAGCATCAGCGTCGATCCGGGCGCGACGTTGCCTCATAACACGAAGATTTCGGTTACGCTCTCACAGGGTCCGAAGCCCGTGACCATGCCGGATATCGTCGGCAAGACGCAGGATGAGGCGCAACAGGCACTGGATGAGCTCAAGCTCACTGCGAACTGGACTGAACAGTTCGATGACAAGATTCCCCAAGGGCAAGTGATTTCAGCTTCCGCCAAGTCCGGTGACGCCCTGCATTGGGGAGATGAGGTGGATGTGGTCGTTTCGAAGGGTCCGGAAACGGTGACCCTGCCGAATTATGTGGGCCAAAAGGCATCCGAAGCAAAAAGCGCGCTGGAAAAGCTGGGCTTCAGCGTGAAAATCAGTTCGCAGTTGACCTTGGATTCCAGCCAGGACAAGAAAGTGGCCTCACAGGATCCGGTCGGCGGCACTGAGGTTCGTTTGCGCCAGGAGGACGGCACGCCGACCACCGTCACCCTGAAAATGTACTCATCCCTGTTCTAAGTCATCTTCCGGGTTCCCACCTGCGGGAACCCGGAAGGAATCAGGCCTCTTCCTTGGCTTTGAGTTGCTCCTTGATCTTCTGCGCGTACTCATCCACGTATTCCTGACCGCTCATCTTCTGGATCTCCATGGTCACGCGATCGGTCAAGGAACGCAGATCGTCATGAGTGATCTGGTCCGCCGGCTTCTTTTCGACTTCGATCGGCTTGCCGTAAATCACCGCGGTCTTGCCTTTGCCCGGAATGACCTGGCCGGGCACCTGCAACTCACGTGAACCGATGATGGCCGTCGGGATGATCGGACAGCCGGTCTCATATGCCAGTCGTGCGGCACCGGTGTGCCCCTTATACAGTCGTCCATCGGGGCTGCGTGTGCCCTCGATATGGATGCCGAACAGGTGTCCGTCCTCGAGAATCTCACGGGCATGATTCAACGCGCCGAGCGACTTGGAACCGCCGGAACGATCCACCGGGAACACGCCGACGGAGGTGAACCACCACTTCTTGAACCGGCCCTTGATGCCTTTGCCCTCGAAGTACTCGGCCTTACCCATGAAGTGAATCATGCGTGGGCTGGTCAACGGCAGCAGTGCGTCGTCGATGACGGCAAGATGGTTGGCCGCAATGATGGCGCCGCCCTCGTGCGGAATATGCTCAAGCCCTTTGGCGGTCGGCCCCAAGCGATGGATGGCGATCGGTCCCAGGCCTTTCACGAAAAACCAGTAGAGCATTCTTCACGATCCTCCCAGCGGATTGGCCTCCGCTTGATTAGAGTTATAGGTATGACTGACCTCAACAATAGCAATGCCGACGAAGAACACCCAAACGCCACGTCGAATGATGGCGCCGATGACCTTGACGCCGCCTGGGCCGAATTCACCCAATCCCACGCCGACGATCTGAAAGCCGTGGAGCAGTCACGCAACGCCAAACGCTTCGAGAAGCATGCGCAACGCCGCGAGAAGGAGGCGTTGCTATCGATCAACGACCTCGATCACGGCACGTTCACCGACGATATCCCGCAAGGCCGTGGACCTCGTGATTTCACCGGCTCAAGCTGGCTTGACACAGATAATGTCATGGACCGTTATGGCGATGATTTCGTGCCGCCGAACCCGAAGATCGGTCACGTCAAACCATCGAAGCTGGTGTTCTGGGCATTGCTGGTCGTCGGCGTGGCCGGCATCATCCTCTCGGTTTTCGTGCCGGCATTGGCCGCGATTCTGGGATCGATCTTCGGCGTGTGCGCGCTGGTCGGCGCCGCAGGCCTGATTGCGCAGCACAAGGGCCATGCACAGACGCGCACTGACCCCTTTGACGATGGTGCACGCGTATAGGTACATACAGTTAGTGGCTGTTGGTTGCGAGTAACGGGTCATTACTCGCAACCAACAGCCACTAACCGGCCATCTTCAGGCTTCCAACTGCGAACAACGGGCTACTACTTGCAACCAAGGACCTCAAAGAGGCAATTTTAAGGCTCTTGATTGCGAGCATTCCCGGCGTGCTGGCAGGTTCAGGCCTTCATTGCCTGAGCGGCGGTAATCCACTTGTCGAGCAGGGCCGTGGCATTGCCGGAATCGACCGTCTCCTCGGCGATGGCGTAAGCCACCTTGAAGCGTTCGGTCAGATTGGCGTCAGCCGGCACCAGATGACCGTCGGCCACGATGGCGGATGCCGCGTTCAACAGTGCGGTGGTGCGGAACGGCACATCCTTACCGGCGAAGAAGTCGCAGGCGAGCTGGGCGTTCAGTGCCGGCTCACCGCCCTTGAGATCCTCGACGGTCACCTTGGCGAGACCGAGTTCCACGGTCGGGTCGAATTCGGTCTCGGTAACCTCGCCATCCTTGAATTCCCAAACGGATACCGGACCGGTCGGAGCCATCTCGTCAAGGCCTTCGCTGGAGGTGTAGACCATGCCGGTTTGCCCGTTGGCCGCATAGACTGCGGCCATGACCGGGCTCATCGCACGATTGGCGCAACCGACGGCCATATGCTTCGGGGACGCCGGATTGGTCAGCGGGCCGAGCACGTTGAATACACAGGGCACCCCCAGAGCGGCGCGCACGGGACCCACGAAACGCATGGCTGGATGGAAGGTGCGTGCGAACGCGAATGCGATGCCGCATTCGTTACCGACTTCAGCAACCTGCTCAGGAGTCAGGTCAAGCGGCAGCCCCAACGCTTCGAAACAGTCGGCGGTGCCGCACTTCGATGAGGCGGCACGGTTACCATGCTTGACGACCTTCACACCGGCGGCCGCAGCCACCACGGCGCCCATGGAGGACAGATTCACGGTGGCGGCTCCGTCACCGCCGGTACCGACAATATCGGTGGTTTCGCCGTCAATGTTCAGTGGGATGGCATGGTCGACCATGGCCTTGGCCGCACCGCGCACCTCGTCCGTGGTCAGGCCCAGTTGCTGCTGGGTGGCGAGTACCGCACCCACTGCGGCCGGATCGGCGTTGCCATTCATCAGGTCATCAACGAACCACTCGGACTCCTCCGCGCTTAAGTGGTCCCCTCCGACCAGCTTGGTGAGGATCGACTTCCATGTGATTTCGGCCATGATGCCCTCCTTGGCGTTTCGGCGCGCCAGCGATGTATACGTAACGCCGCCAATTCTATCGATTCCAGATTTCCACACCACCCCTCGTCCATATCACGAACAAGGCAAGAGCTCCCACGGGTGCGAGTGCCAGACGTAAAGCTGACGACTCATACCAATGGGAGCTCCGTTAGGTCAGCGAGACCTGTCTATCCAAGGCATTGTGATGCCCGTTTGAGATGCGCCTTCCGTCACTGCTCGTTCTGGCCGTGGCACATCTTGTACTTGCGACCGGAACCGCACGGGCACTGGGCGTTCTTACCGGTTCCCGGGAAGGTACGGCCATCGGCCCATGGTGAGCGCAATTCCTCACTCTTCGGACGCTTGTTGGCAGGAACCTTGCCTTCGGCGTGGCTAATCGGCTGCATACCGACGATGCCCGGCTCGGCCTTATGCTCTTCAGCAAGCTCGTCAATGGCGGCCTTTTCGGCTTCGTCATCGGTCTCCGGCTCAGCGGGAGCGGACTGTCCGGTGGGCTCTGCCTCGCCTTCAAGCCCCATCACGGCTTCGGCTGCGTTCACGGCCTCGTCCTCATCGGATTCGGTTTCAGTGTCCTCGGTGACGGCCACACGTTCGATATCCACGTGGAACAGCAACTGGATGGATTCCTCCTTGATGGCCTCGATCATGGAGTTGTACATCTGGTAGCCTTCGCGCTGGTATTCGACCAGCGGGTCGCGCTGGCCCATACCACGCAGACCGATGCCGTCCTTGAGGTAGTCCATCTCGTAGAGGTGCTCACGCCACTTGCGGTCGAGCACGGCAAGCACCACACGACGTTCGAGTTGGCGCAGGCCCTCTTCGCCGAGCTTCTCTTCGAAGTCGAGATACTGGTCCTTGGCGTCGGCGACGATGAGGTCCTTGACTGCCTCGACGGCCTTGTCTCCCTTGAGCTTGGAGACGGCATCCTTCGCGGCGTCCTGGTCCACCGCAATTGGATATACGGAGGCGAGTGCCTTGAACAGGCCTTCCCAATCCCAGTCCTTCGGCTTATCGGAGCCCTTGTTGGCGCCCTTGATGTAACTCGTCACGGTATCTTCAATGAAACGCAGGATATCGTCATGGATATCCTCGCCCTTGAGCACCGCCTGACGTTCGGCGTAGATCACGGTACGCTGTTTGTTCATCACGTCGTCGTACTTCAGCACGTTCTTACGGATTTCGAAGTTACGTGATTCCACGGCCTTCTGCGCAGTGCGCACGCCCTTGGACACGCTCTTAGCCTCGATCGGCTCGCCTTCCGGCATACCCTTGGCCATGACGCGAGCCACGAGCTGGGTGTTGAACAGGCGCATCAGATCGTCTTCGAGCGACAGATAGAAGCGGGATTCGCCCGGATCACCCTGACGGCCGGAACGGCCACGCAGCTGATTGTCGATTCGGCGGGATTCGTGACGTTCGGTGCCCAGTACGTACAGGCCACCGAGGTCGACGACCTCCTCATGCTCGTCCTTGACCTGCTCCTTGATTTCAGCCAAGGTGCCCGGCCAACGCTTCTCGTATTCGTCCGGAGTGTCGTCCGGCGAGTAGCCCTCGGACTTGAGCTTGGCGTCGGCAAGGAATTCGACATTGCCGCCGAGCATGATGTCGGTACCACGGCCGGCCATGTTGGTGGCCACGGTGACGGCGCCCTTACGGCCTGCAACGGCCACGACGGCGGCTTCCTTGTCGTGCTGCTTCGCATTCAGGACCTGATGCGGAATCTTGGCCACGTCAAGCAGCGAGGAGACGATTTCGGAGGATTCCACGGAAGCGGTGCCCAGCAGGACCGGCTGGCCCTTCTTGTGACGCTTGGCGACATCACGCACGATGGCGGCGAGCTTTTCCTTCTTGGTGCGGAAAATCAGATCGTCCTGATCCTCGCGGATCATCGGCTTGTTGGTCGGAATCGGAAGTACGCCGAGCTTGTAGGTGCCCATGAATTCGGCGGCCTCGGTCTCTGCGGTACCGGTCATGCCCGACAGTTTGTCGTACATGCGGAAGTAGTTCTGCAGGGTGATGGTGGCGAAGGTCTGGTTTTCGGCCTTGACCTCCACGCCTTCCTTGGCCTCGATGGCCTGATGCAGGCCTTCGTTGTAGCGACGTCCCGGCAGGATACGACCGGTGTGCTCGTCGACGATGAGCACCTCGCCTCCGGTCACGACGTAGTCGCGGTCACGCAGGAACAGCTCCTTGGCCTTGATGGCGTTGTTCAGATAGCCGATCAGGGCGGTGTTGTTCGGCTCGTACAGATTGTCGATGCCAAGATAGTCCTCGACCTTGGTGATGCCCGGATCGAGAATGCCGACGACCTTCTTCTTCTCATCGACATCGTAGTCCTCGTCGCGGGTGAGCTTCGGGACCAGGCGCGCGAACTGGCGGTACCAACGAGTCACGTCGCCTTCGGCAGGTCCGGAGATAATCAACGGGGTACGGGCTTCGTCGATGAGGATGGAGTCGACCTCGTCGACGATGGCGAAGTGATGTCCGCGCTGCACCAAGTCGGATTTTTCCCAGGACATGTTGTCGCGAAGGTAATCGAAGCCGAATTCGTTGTTGGTGCCATAGGTGATGTCGGCGTTGTACTGCTTGCGACGCTCCGGCGGCTTCTGATCGGTGATGATGCAACCGGTGCTCATGCCGAGGAATCGATAGACACGACCCATCAGCTCGGCCTGATAGCTGGCCAGATAGTCGTTGACGGTGACGACGTGAACGCCCTTGCCTTCCAACGCGTTCAGATATGCCGGCAATGTGGCGACAAGGGTCTTGCCTTCACCGGTCTTCATTTCGGCGATATTGCCCCAGTGCAGGGCGGCGCCGCCCATCAGCTGCACATCGAAGTGGCGCAGTCCGAGCGTACGCTTGGACGCCTCACGAACGGTAGCGAAGGCTTCCGGCATGATCTTATCGAGGGATTCGCCGTTGTCGATGCGTTCCTTGAACTTGGCGGTCTGGCCTTTGAGCTCCTCGTCATTGAGGGCCGCAATCTCGTCTTCCAGCGCATTGGTCGCTTTGGCGACGTTCTCAAGTTTCTTGATCTGTCGGCCTTCGCCCATACGCAGGGCTTTGTCAACGATATCTACCACAATCACTCCCTTGGTGTATGCGTGTTTCCTTAGGCGAGATTAGTCTTGCCGCACCGTTTTCGGAAAAACATCGTCCATTTTACGGTATTTTTCCGCGTGTTGCGTTCCGACATGCAAAAAAGGGATCCGCACGATAAGTGCGAATCCCTTCAATGATCGGTTTCGGCGATTGCCGTCACCGAATGCCGAAAATCACTTCTTGACATTCTCCGGAGTATCGATCTCGAAGACGCCGTAGCTCCAGCCGTGACGATGATAGACGACGGACGGACGACCTGTCTCCTTGTTTACGAACAGGAAGAAGTCATGCCCGATCAGTTCCATCTCGTACAGCGCCTCGTCGATGGTCATTGGCTCGGCGACATGCAGCTTGCGACGGATGACGATGGGAGTATCGCCAACCTGGACTTCAACGGATTCACCGGGGCCGAGATCCGTAGCCACGGCATCGGCCGGGCTGTTGTTCGGTTCCTCGACCGGTTCCACAGTCGGTTCCGGCTCAACCACGCCCATGTCGACCGGGACCGGGTTGGTGTAGCCACGGCGATGATCCTTGCGGCGATCGCGGGTGCGGCGCAGGCGCAGGGTCAGCTTGTCAAGAGCCATATCCAGTGCGCTGAATTCGTCGGCGCTGGAAGCTTCGGCACGCACTACGGTACGGCCCGCGATGACGGTGATTTCCACGCGCTTGGCGGTGTCGGCCTGACGCGGATTGCCCTCATGCGACAGTACGATCTGCACGCGCTGCGCATCCGGAGCGATAGCGGTCACACGATTCATCTTGCTTTCGACAACGTCACGGAACCTTTGCTTGATCTGCGTATGACGTCCGGTAACGACGATTTCCATGTGGACCTCCCTAGACTCAAGCGGTGTTACCCGCTATATGTGGACCAAACGGCTGCTCCGCCGCTTGGGTAGTTTTATTGTAGCCGCAATCGTACGGATTTCACGGAATACCACTACAAGAAAACCGATATTTTTCTGATTTCCTTTTTCGTCATACCTATTGCTATCATGGTGCGTTTGAGACCTCTTGATGACCGCGATCATGAAGATGATTGAGGAACTTCCGGGCTCCACAGAGCACGATGGCGGATAACGTCCGCCCAGGGCGACCTGAGAGATAGCGCAACAGAGAACAGACCGCCGGTCTTCGGACCGGTAAGGGTGAAACGGTGGCGTAAGAGACCACCGGACCGCTGGCAACAGTCGGTCGCATGGCAAGCCTCATCGGGAGCAAGGCCAAGCAGAAGGCGTTTGAGGGCTGCTCGCCCAATGCCTTCGGGTAGGCTGCTAGAGCCTGACGGCAACGTCAGGTCGAGATGGATGGTCATCCGTGCCTTACGGCACGACAGAACCCGGGGTATAAGAGGTCTCAATCCCTTTCTTCCACGAACAGTTCCTGTGCAATTTCCCGCAGGATTTCGGGGTTGTGCCCCTTGCGCCCCCCGGCACTCCACAGGCGGCGCCTTCGCACTTCAAGATCCATCCCGGCAGTCTTACGTGCGGTACGACGGCCCAACTCCCATGCGGCATCATCGAATACGCCTCGCGAATCGGCTTCGGCACACACTCGTTGAGCCAACACACGATCGACGCCTTTGCGGGTCAGTTCCGTCACCGCTCCCCTGCGCCCCATAAGACGGGCGGCGCAATAGCGCACCGCGGACTGTGCATAGGCCTCATCATCGATAAGCCGCACTCGAGTCAGCCGTTCGATGACATCATCAACCACATCGGGCAAATAGCCCTTGCCCAAAAGTCGTTCCCGCAGAGCCCCTGATGATCGAGGAGCCGCATCCAGCAGGCGCAACGCGGCCTCACGACACGCATCAAGGTCAGACAGGTCTCGCGGCGTGTCTGACCTTTGTCCATCGACATGCCGACGCGACACGCGCATGGTCGCGCGTCGGCGTCCCACCGGCGAGTCGCGTCGATTCCAGGAACGCCCATATTCGTCAGCGTGCGGCTCCCGATGCGAGGAGGGATCCTCACACACGACCTGAGTCGGCCGAAGATCCCGTTCTTTCAGAAATGATTCAGCGCTGATCATGCATCAGGCCTTGGTCGATGCCGGTTTGGCGCCCTTTGCCGTCTTCGACTCGCCTTTGCCGCTTTCGCTTGCCGCAGTCTCATTCCCATCGCCGTCTTCAGCGAACTGATCAGTCGGTTCAATCAGTCCAAACGCAGCCTTCACCCGATTTTCGATTTCTTCGGTGACCCCAGGATTGTCCTTAAGGAACTGACGTACGTTTTCACGGCCCTGACCAAGCTGGTCACCATCGTAGGTGAACCAGGAGCCGGATTTTTTGACGACATTGACTTGCAAGGCCATGTCGAGCACGGAACCTTCCTTGGAGATACCCTCGCCGTAGAGCACATCGAATTCAGCGGACTTGAATGGCGGAGCCATCTTGTTCTTCACGACCTTGACCCTAGTGCGGTTGCCCACGGCCTCGTCACCGTTCTTGATGGTCTGTATGCGGCGGATATCCATGCGTACCGAAGCATAGAACTTCAGCGCCTTGCCACCGGTGGTGGTCTCCGGATTGCCGAAGAACACACCGATCTTCTCGCGCAACTGGTTGATGAAGATTGCCGTGGTGCCGGCCTGGGCCAGCGCACCGGTCATCTTGCGCAAGGCCTGGCTCATGAGCCTTGCCTGCAGACCGACATGGCTGTCACCCATTTCACCTTCGATTTCGGCCTTCGGCACCAACGCGGCCACGGAATCGATGACGATGACATCAAGTGCGCCGGAACGAATCAGCATATCGGCGATTTCCAACGCCTGCTCACCATTGTCGGGCTGGGACACGATCAGCGAATCGGTATCGACACCCAGCTTGCGGGCATACACCGGATCGAGTGCATGCTCGGCATCGATGAACGCAGCGACGCCGCCCTTCTTCTGCGCATTGGCCACGACATGCAACGCAAGCGTGGTCTTACCGGAGGATTCCGGGCCGTAAATCTCGACAATGCGACCCTTCGGCAGACCTCCGATGCCCAATGCCATATCAAGAGCCAACGAACCGGTCGGAATGACCTCGACGTCCTGCTCCGGGCGGTCCCCCAGACGCATGGCCGATCCCTTACCGAAGTTTTTCTCGACCTGCGCCAACGCCGTTTCCAGCGCGGCCTGGCGACGGGGGTCAATGCCGTTGGCGGCTTGGTTCTGCACGGCGCCTTTCGCCGCTGCATTCGTCTGTGCCATGGCTACTCCTTCTTCCAAGAACAATGGCGAATCTTTCCATTCACCGTAAAGTCCGACGGTTCCTTCATGCAAGCCCGAACGACCATGGTGGTCGAAGGACGCATATTCCGACACGCCGGTAGGCCGCAAAGCATTGCCATGACACGGTTTCTACCGTATCCCCGCCCAATGCCCCAGCCGGGCCTTGTCGAACATCTGTGGATAACTATACCCCATCGTACGAACATCTGTTCGAATCGTCGTTTCCGAACGTCGCACTCAACGAACGGGCATGGGAGGCGCATTGTGATCCCTGCCCCAACGTTTGGAATCGGGGACGTTCATCTGATCACACAGCACATTCCAGATTACGCGAGGCTCCTCCCCCGCATCCAGTGCCTCAACCACCGTCATGCCATGCAATTCGGTCAGGCTCTGGTCATGGGCCAGCGATCGGCCATAGCTCCGCCCGAACACCTCTTCAAGCAACTGCCAAAATTCGCGTTCCTGCACGCGCCCAAGTGTACACAGTCCGGACCACATACGAAAAAGGCGCCCGGCATCACCGGGCGCCCAATATACGGAGATTCCCTCCACGCCGCGGGAGGGCAAAGCCTCCTACGCTCCTACGGAGTCGAGATAGTCGGCGACCATGCGCAGCATCTGCGCGCTACTCAGGCCGAGCGACTGCGCAATGGAGGTGAGCAGCTCCGAGCTGGCCTCCTTCTGCCCGCGCTCGACCTCGGACAGGTATCCGAGCGAGACGCCGGCTTTCTCACTGACCTCCCGTAGCGTCTTATGGTCACGGGTGCGCAGATCGCGCAACACGTGCCCGATCGCCTCACGCAGGGAGACCTCCTTGGTCTCGGCGACGATTTCCGCCACATGAGGCGCAGCATGCATGCGCACCTTGTCGGCATCTTCTTCCTGCCACATGCGGGTCAACGCCGCTTGGCGTTCATCCTTGGCCCTCTTGGCCGCACGGGCACGAATTACCTGCTGCTGCGCGAACATCACCGCACGACGTTGAGCCGGAGTGAGCTCCCTCATACGAGCGGTACCAGGCTGTGCAGCGGAGACCATCTTCTTGAGTTCCGCGCGTTCCTTGGTGAGTGTCATCGCTTCCATTGTCGCCTGCCCCTTTCGTTGCTTTCAAACGTCCATTCTGGATAACACCCATCATCGGAAATTATTCCTGTGAAATAGCTGAAAGAGAGCTCAGATTTTGCAAAACACGTTGCACTACAGTCATTCTTACCTGTTCCCGTGTCCCCTGTAACCGCAACTCAATCACTTTTGTACGCCGACAGCGAACATTGCCGAATCCGTCAGGCATGGAAACACCGACGTATGCAAGGCCTGCCGGCTTGTCTCCATCCGGGCCGGGACCAGCCACGCCGGTGGTGGACAATCCCACGACGCAGTCGCCATCCTCCGGTTGTGCATACAGATCCGCAGCCGCCTCGGCCATCTGACGTGCGACCTCAGGATGCACCGCCCCCTCACGAGCGAGCAAATCGGCATCGACGCCCAGTATCGACGATTTGGCACGAATGTCGTACGTCACCACGGAACCGAGAAACACCTTCGAAGCGCCGGGAATGCGCACGAAGGCATCCGCCAGCAATCCTCCGGTCAGCGATTCGGCGGCGGCAATCTTGAAATGGCGCTCCTCGCAATATGCAAGAACGGCCGCGGCCAGCTCATCGCATCGTGCGTGCTGGCCCGCGACCGTCATCGGTTCTGCAGTCATAGCCGTTACTTGGATTCCTTCTTGCGCCCGCCGAAGGTGTTCACCAGATATTCGCCGCCGGAATACAAGCACAGGATGAGCGCCAGATAGATCAGCGCATAGGTGATGGTGTAGTAGACGGTCATCCACAGCGGAGTCGGCTGCAGGCTGTCGCCGGCCAGTTTCCACATCGGCAGCATGAGCATGGCCAGGCCGATGCATTGCGCCAGTGTCTTGTACTTGCCGGCTTGGGAGGCCGCGATCACCTTGCCGCCGGTGTCGATGACGAAGAAGCGCATGACGGTGATGCCGATCTCGCGAATGAGGAACAGGGCCGTAACCACCCAACCGAGAATCTGATTGCCGAATTCATTGAACGCCGCCGCCACGATCAGCGTGCCGCAGGTGAGCAGCTTGTCGGCGATCGGATCCATGAGCTTGCCCAGTTCGGTGACCTGGTTGTACTTGCGTGCCATCCAGCCGTCGAGTTTATCGGTGCACGCGGCGATGATGAAGATGACGGCCGCCGCCCAGCGCATAGCGACGTTATCGACCCCCCATGCGCCGGCCTTGACATAAAGCACCAGAAACACGATTACGAGGATGATTCGGGAGAAGGTGACGAGGTTCGGTGGCGCGTTCCAACCATCGAGCAGCGACGATTTACGTTTGTCTTGCTTTTCCATACCGTTCACGTTACCTCGAGACTTCTACCTTGTGACTATTGCATGCCGTCGGAGCCGTCCTGCTGCGGCGCGCCCGACGTAAGGGATGAGGTCTCCCCCCTGATGAAGGCGAGCACGGAAGGCAGGTCCTGCGGTTGCACCAACACCTCTCGCGCCTTGGAGCCTTCGGAAGGACCGACCACTCCACGAGACTCGAGCAGATCCATAAGCCTGCCGGCCTTGGCGAAGCCGACACGCAGTTTGCGCTGCAGCATGGAGGTGGAGCCGAACTGCGTGGTGACCACAAGTTCCGCGGCCTGCAGGAGCACATCCATGTCACCGCCGATGTCCTCGTCCGGTTCGATGGCCTTCTTCTCGGCCTCCTTGGCCATCTCTTCGATGTCTTCGCGATAATGCGGCTTGCGCTGGGTGCGCACGAATTCCACGGCCCTACGGATTTCGGATTCATCGACCCATGCGCCCTGCACGCGCAGCGGCTTGGCCTGCCCCATCGGCAGGAAGAGTGCATCGCCCTGTCCGATCAGCGTCTCCGCACCGGTGGAATCGAGAATGACTCGCGAATCGGTGGCGGATGAGGTGGCGAAGGCCAATCGTGACGGGATATTCGCCTTGATCAGACCGGTGACCACGTCGACGGACGGACGCTGGGTGGCGAGCACCAGATGCACGCCTGCGGCTCGCGCCAGCTGGGTGATGCGCTGAATGGAGCTTTCCACGTCGTTCTTGGCGACCATCATGAGATCGGCCATCTCGTCGACGACCACAAGAATATACGGGTATGGAGCCACCTTGCGTTTGGAGCCTGCGGGCGCATGCACCTTGCCGGCACGAACGGCGGCATTGAAGTCCTTGATGTGACGGAAGCCGAAGAATTCAAGGTCGCTGTATCGGGCGTCCATCTCCTTGACCACCCATTCGAGCGCCTGCGCGGCCTTCTTCGGATCGGTGATGATAGGTGTAAGCAGGTGCGGGATGCCGGCATACGCCGACAACTCCACACGCTTGGGGTCAACCATGATCATACGCACCTGATCGGGAGTGGAGCGCATGATCACGGAAGTGAGCATGGAGTTGATGAAACTCGACTTTCCGGAGCCTGTGGCACCGGCTACCAGCAGGTGCGGCATCTTGGTCAGATCGGCCGTCACGAAGTGGCCTTCCACATCCTTGCCGACACCGGTGAGCATCGGGTTCGGATCGTTCATGGCCTTGTCGGAGCGCAGCACGTCGCCAAGCACCACGGTTTCGCGGTCGGTGTTCGGAATTTCGATGCCGATGGCCGACTTGCCTTCGATCACGGACAGGATGCGCACATCGGAGCTGGCCACCGCATAGGCGATGTTCTTCTGCAGGTTGGTGACCTTCTCGACTTTGACGCCCGGACCGAGCTCCACCTCGTACATGGTCACGGACGGACCTCGCAGGAAGCCGATGACCTTGGCATCCACGCCGAACTGCTGGAAGGTGCCGGTCAGGGCGCGAATCACACGGTCATTCTCCGGCGTGTGCACGGCATGCGGCACGCCTTTCTTGAGCATGCCGAGGTCGGGAAGATGATACGGGGCGTCCGGAACGTCAGGCTCCGGCCCATCGTCGCCATGCGAGCCATCCATGTCGTCCACGATCTCGCCGGTCGCGGCGTCGACCATCACGGCATCGCCATTGGCCGTCCCGTCTTCGTCGATGGTGGCCCACGGATCGTCGGCAACGGCACCGACCTGCTTGACCTCGTCCGCTGGAGTGGCGGCGGTCGGCATGGTGCCGCTTGCCGTGCCGATGGGTTCGGACGAGAGGGAGCGGCCCGCAGACGGTTGCGCCATGGCCGTGGTATTGCCGGGGAAATCATCGGCGGACGGAGCCGCGGAGCCATCCATCGATGAGATGGTGCGCGTACCGCCGACCGGCTGATATGGCCGGTACGGATCCTGCACCATGGTCTCGGCCGTCTCGCCGTGGCTGGAGGCCGCATTGAGGAAGGCCTCATCGCCGGCATAGTGGTCAAGTTTGCCTTGTTCGTCCTTGCCTCGCCTGCGCAAGGAGAACCACTGCGACATTCTGGAGAACAGTCCACGCGTCGCCTGATCGTCATCGCCGGCGTCGGTGCCGTCGTGGGATGGCACGCCTTCGGCGAACGCAAGCGTGGTGTCGCCTACACGGACCTCGTTCGGGAACTGTTCGGCTTCGTCGTCCGCATGCGTCTTGCCTGAGCCGACGCCGAATCTGTCGCCCATCATGCGCAGGCCGTCGGGAATATCGGTCACCCGGGTATGGGTGATCAGCAGCAACGAGAAGAGGATCACCACCACGAAGATGATGATGGCGAATGCCTTGGAAAGACCCCAGGCCAAAGGACATCCCAATACGTAGCCAAGCAGGCCGCCCGACCGTTGCAGCAGCGCCATGTCGAAAGCCGGCGAATCCGAAGCCATGGCCGCATCGAGAATCGAACATATCGACCATAGGATCATGAGCCAGCCCAACGCCATGCGAGCATTCTCGCTACGGCGTTCGGTTTTGCGCATGAGACTGAACACCACAAGGGCCAAGAACACGGGCAGTACCACGCTCATCAGGCCAAGAGCGCCGGATGCCAACGCGTGCAGGGCACGTCCGAACACGCCTTGTACACGGAACCATTCGGAAGCGCAGAAGAGCACGGCGAGAATCACCATGACGAAGCAGGCGATGTCGCGCCGGTATGCGGTGAGGATACCTGTCGTGGAGGACTGCTCGTAATCCATGACCTTGGTATCACCTGAGCGTGCCTTGCCCGGGGAGCCTTTGCCGCCTGTTTGTCCGTTGGAAGATGCTGTTCGTGCCATAACGGTCCTGATTTTACCCATTGGCACGCCCATGTCATGCCGTCGCTCCCGATTCGAACACAATCTCTAACTCAACCGAACGTCGTATTTCAGTAAAAACAACATTGTTAAGTACCTTTAAGCGGATTTCTCCCGAAATCACTGAAATCGACTGAAACACTCCCACTGTTACTTAAGCGGTTCAGCCACTAGCGTGGGTAATACACGTTCTATCTCGACGCAGAGTACGTGTTCACACGATCAAGGAAGACAACGAAGGAACATGGGAACAGTAACGAAAAGATTGCTGGCAACGGTCGCGACGGCCTCTCCCATCCTCGGTATGAGTGCCCTTCCAGCCATTGCGGCAGAAGACAATCCGACCTCTTCGAACAACACGGTGAACATCAGCGACGTCAACGCCACGGACGAAACGAGAGCCTTGTTCGCCAAGCTTCGCGACAGCAAGGCAGGTGATCTGCGGTTCGGCCAACAGCACGCAACCGATGAACATATCAGCTCAACCGCTTCAGAAGGCGACGTCTACGAGATGACCGGCAAATACCCGGCCGTATTCGGCTGGGACGCTGGACTCGCGCTACGAGGCGCGGAGAAACCAGGCTCCGGCAGCGACAAGCAGGCCAATGCCAAGGCACTGGCCCAGAACATCGTCGACGCAGATGCCAAGGGCGCCATCGTGACGCTATCCGCACACTGGTACAATCCGGGCACCGGCGGCGATTTCAACGACACCACCGCCGTCGCATCCGAACTGTTGCCGGGAGGCAAGTATTCCGGCACCTTCAATGAGGAGCTTGATGCCATCGCGGCCACCGCACAACAGGCCAAGCGCAGCGACGGCACGCTGATCCCTATCATCTTCCGCCCACTGCACGAAAACAACGGGGGCTGGTTCTGGTGGGGATCGACGCACGCATCCGCCAACGAGTACAAGGAACTGTATCGCTACATCGTCGATTATCTGCGTGACGTCAAGGGCGTGCACAACCTGCTCTACGCCTACTCCCCCGGCGGCGTATTCAACGGCGACTCCACCGACTACCTCGCCACCTATCCGGGTGACCAGTGGGTGGACGTGCTCGGCTACGACGAATACGACACCGATAATTCCTCCGACGATTCGAACGACTGGATCAACACGGTGATCAAGGACCTCAAGATGATCGGAGACGAAGCGACCAGCCGCGGCAAGATCGTCGCCTTCACCGAGTTCGGGCGTTCGGGAGAGCGCAAGTTCAACGAATCCGGAACCGGAGACAAGGACACCAAGTTCTTCTCCGAACTCGCCGATGCCATCGCCAAGGAGGTCCCGAACATCGCCTATATGATGACCTGGGCGAATTTCGGCGGCTCCGGCGAAGGATTCCAGTCGTACACCCCATGGAAGGGATCCGATGGGGAACAGGACTTCAAAGACTTCGCCGACAGCAACACGAACCTCATGGCATCCAAAGATAACGTCGATTATTCGAGCGCTCCGGCGGCCACGGAGCAGACCGGCACCGCACGCATCGTGACCCCTGTGGGAGGCAATCGCGTAACCGACACGAAACTCACCATCCGCGTCAAAACCGAAGGGCTGCAGTACTCCCGTCTCGACACCGAATCCGCCACCGTGACCACCGACCGTGGGCAGAACGTGAAGCTCACATACTCCTGCAACGGCTATTTCATCGGCACACTGGACCTTGAAGCGGCAGGCATCAAGCTCGATCAGTCCAAACTCACCTTGACCGCACATGTCAGCACCAAGGACGGCAGGGAGCTTGCGGCCGCCGACGGCGACGGTACGGTAAGCGTGAAGCTCGGCGCCAAGCCGGAACAGACCGTGGACGATGTGGAAAGCTTCGATTCCTACGATTCCGATGCCGAATTGCAGACGGTCTACTCGCCCAATCACAGCACGAAGGCCAATCTCACGCTCACCGCCAGTCCGAAGGACGACGGCACCAAAGCCGGCAATCTTCATTATGATTTCGTAAGCTACCCCGACTACAACGGTTTCCAGCGCTCATACACGCCCAAGCAGGATTGGTCCGGCTTTTCCAAGCTGAACATGTATCTCAAGGCGGATGGCTCCGACCACAAGTTCGTGGTACAGATCAACGCCGGCGGCGTGACCTTCGAAGCCTATCCGAAAATCGACGGCAAGGACGGGCACGAAGTGTCGCTGAACTTCGGCGACGCCGACGGCAATGGCGGCGATTTCGCACCGGCTTCCTGGGATACCGCCCATGCCGGAACGAAGCTCTCGCAACAGCTGCTCTCCGAAGTCAGCTCCTTCGCCTTATACGTCAACGACAATGGCGGCGACCGACCGAAATCCGGCGATCTGGTGCTCGACTCCATCACCCTTGACGGCAAACGCGACGCCTACGTGCCGCAACAGACACCGTCCACGCCGAGCGACGCCGAACCGCAGATCGTCGATGATTTCTCCGAATATGCGGATGACGAAGCCCTCAGAAGCGCGTGGGACAGTCGCAATCATACCGAAGTATTGTCGTTGACCGACGGTCCGACCGACGGTTCCAAGGCGCTGCGTTTCAAGTACGGTTTCAGCAACGGCGGCTGGTATGACGTGGCGCAATACTTGGGCGGCAAGAACTGGTCCGGCGAAGGCACGCTGAAGTTGCAGGTTCGCGGCGACGGCTCCGGCAACGCCATCGGACTGCAGATCGGCACCATGGATGGCAAATATTTCCATTACGACATCAAGCTCGATTTCGAAGGCTGGAAGCAGCTCGAGATTCCGCTGGTCGGCAATGGCGAATTGACCCAGACGTGGCCTGACGACACCAATAAGGGCAAATCCATGACCGATGCCGATCTGACCTCCATCAAGGAAATGGTGTTCGCATCCAACAAGTGGAATGCCGAAAGCACCGGCATCGACTTCGCCATCGCCGATATCCAGGTGGTCCCGGCCACCGGCTCCCCCACCGACTCCGATGCTCCGAAGGACGACGCCAGCGAAGGCACGAAGCAGGACGATGCCAAGGATGACGTCAAGGACACCTCCGCCGACGTCGCCAATCAGGATCCGGCGAGCTGCCCGATCACCGACAGCTCATCCAACACCGCAGATAGCGGCAACGGCACTTCGACCAACCCCTCCACGCAGTCCGGCACGCAGACGTCCGATGCGGCGAAATCCGCCGTGCAGACGACGACGGCCAAAACCCTGTCGAACACAGGTTCCGGCATCATCCACGTCATTGCCGCGATGACCGTGTTGCTGCTGCTGGGAGGATGCGCCGCATACATCGTCCACAGGTGGAAGGCACATGCCGGACAGCGGTAGACCCCCGCAAAGCAACGTGACGACATGATCCGGTCAAGCCCTCCGTGATTTCCACGGAGGGCTTTTGCCATATCTGGCGTAAGCGTCACACGGTTCGCGCTATCATCGGGAATATGACTCCCGCAGAACGTGCGAGCGCAGTCGCATTTGCTCTGAAGAACTGCGCACTGGAAGCGATGACGCCGGGTCCTGCGACGATGCAGGCCGCAGCCGATTACGAACGCGGCTCAATCGATGTGTTGCGCCTGATTGAAATCGCCGACGATGAGTCCGATTCGCGAATCAGCCGCTATCGTCTGGCGGACGGCAGCCTGGACGATACCGCCTCCGATCATGCCTCAAGCCTGTTCGCAAGAAACGTGCTGCTGGCGGAACGCGGTTGGAAAACGACCGGAGACCTGAGTGAGCTGATCGCCATCCACAACGGACTGTTCACAGGGGTGTTCGACGATGCCGGCAAGCTACGCACTTCGAACACCACGCGCGAACGCAGTGACGACCGGGCCCGTGCCAAGGATCCGGAAGCGTTCTTCCCCGCCTCGCTCATCGAGACGGGTGCAATGAACATCTCCACCGAACTGGCGGAACAGCATAATTTGACTTGCCTGGACCGCGACGAGTTCATTCGAAAACTCGCCAAAATCTATGACGAGCTCGGCTACCTGCATCCATTCAAAGGCGGCAATGCGATGGTGCTGCGCATCTTCGCTTCACGTCTTGCGCATGATGCCGGTTGGGACCTTGATTGGGGCCCGGTGACGCGCGAAACATATCGCAAGGCCAAGCATGACGCCTACCAAGGCAAGATCATCGCGTTCGAGCGCATGTTCGAGGCGATGGTACGCCCGGCGAATCAGACACGTGTGTTCCTGATCGCCGGATGGGACCAAGGTCCCGCACACTGACAGCCCCGCTCGGACCGTTCTCAGTCGATGTCACCGAGGTGATGTTGCGTGTAGGCATCGGCCTGTGCGTCAATGGCATCGTAGTCGCCGGCATCCGCATGCCCGATGATGGCCATCGCGTTGTCAAGCAGGGCGGGATTGAGCGCCTGTAGCCAGTGGATGCGCGGATCCCGGCCGAACCAGCCCATCTGTTTGCGGGCAAGCCGTTTTGTTTTCTGCGCGATGTCCATGAACGTGTCGTTCAGATCACGCAGACCGTCCAGATAGTCGACGACCTGCTGATAGCCGAGCGCCTTGGCGGCGGTGATGCCGAGCCGAGGGCGAATCCGCTCCACTTCCTCGATGAATCCGCCTTCCAGCATCTGCTTGGTACGGATGTCGATGCGACGATCCAACTCTTCGCGTGGCAGATCAAGACCGATCTGCACGGTGGGAATCACATATCGATAGTGTGGCAGGCTTGCCGAATACGGACGACCGGTCACTTCGATCACTTCCAGCGCACGGATGGTGCGACGCGGATTATGTGGATCCATGCGCGCCGCCGCCTGCGGATCCTTGGCCTTGAGCTCGTCAAACAGCGCCCCGGCACCTTCCGTCCTCTCACGTTCCTCCAACCTGCCACGCACGTTCGGGTCGGTGCCGGGGAACGAAATGTCGTCGATTGCGGCACGTGCGTACAGACCGGAACCGCCGACCAGGATCGGACGAATGCCCTGCCCCTGCAGTTCGGCGATCTTCTCGCGTGCCAACTCCTGGAAGCGAGCCACCGACATGGCGTCATCCGGATCGATGATGTCGATGAGATGATGCCTGACCTGAGCCCGTTCCTCGGCGCTCGCCTTGGCGGTGCCGATATCCATGCCCTTATACATCTGGTAGGCATCGGCGTTGACGATTTCGGCCCTTTCGCCTTTGGACGCCAGCGCTTTGGCGATGGCGATGCCGAGTCCCGTCTTGCCGGATGCGGTGGGTCCCACGATGGAGACCACACGTCGCGACTGTTCCTCAGTGACGGACGGCATAGGTCTGGCCTGCCTTCGGATCGGGATCGGCGATGAGATTATGCCGGCCTGCATGGGTGACGGTAGCGGTGACGAAATCTCCCACCTGCGGCATCGGCTCACCTTCCGGAATGCCGACATGCACGAGCACTCCGGTCCTTTCGCGACCGGTCACGCGATGGGTGGCGGCATCCTTCCTGCCGGACGCACCGGTGACCATCACTTCGACGTCACGGCCTTCGAAGATCTTGAGATTCTCTTCGGTAATGCGCTCCTGCAGGGCAACAAGACGCTCGAAACGGTTCTGGACTACATCATGCGGCACCTGTTCCATCTCGGCGGCCGGCGTGCCGGGGCGTGGCGAGTAGATGAACGTGAATGCAGACGAGAATCTCGCCTCCTCGACCACGCGCATGGTCTCCTGGAAGTCCTCCTCCGTCTCGCCGGGGAAGCCGACGATGATGTCCGTGGAGATCTGCGCGTCCGGCATGGCCTCGCGAATCTTACGCAGAATATCCAGAAACTTCGCGGAACGGTAGGAGCGGCGCATCGCGCGCAGAATCCTGTCGGAACCGGATTGCAACGGGAAATGCAACTGATGCATGACATTCGGCGTTTCGGCCATGGCGGCAATCACATCGTCAGTGAAGGCTGCCGGATGCGGCGACGTGAAACGCACACGCTCCAGGCCCTCGATCTCGCCGCAGGCGCGCAACAGCTTGGAAAAGGCGAAACGATCGCCGATGCCGTAGCCGAAGGAGTTCACATTTTGCCCGAGCAACGTGATTTCCTTGGCACCTTCATCGACGCATTGGCGAATCTCGGCGAGGATGTCGCCCGGACGTCGATCATGTTCCTTGCCACGCGTGGTCGGCACGATGCAGAACGTGCACGTGTTATTGCACCCCACGGAGATGGCCACCCAGCTCGATACCCGAGAGGCACGATCGGTGGGCAGCTGGCTCGGGAAATAATTCAGTTCCTCCTCCACCTTGACCTGCGCATGCCCTTGGACGCGGGCCTGGTCGAGCAGCTGTGGCAGAGAGCCGATGTTCTTCGTACCGAACACGGCATCGACCCATGGGGCCTTCTCGGCGATCCGCTCACGATCGAGTTGCGCCATGCATCCACCGACGGCGATTTGCAGGTTCGGGCGTTCGCGCTTCATCTCGGCCCATAGGCCGATGGTGCCGTACATGCGTTCGGCGGCATTCTCGCGCACCGCACACGTATTCATGACGATCAGGTCCACATCATGATCCATATACTGTTCCTCGGTGGCCGGAACATAGCCGGCACTCTCAAGTACGCCCGCGATGCGTTCGGAATCATGCACGTTCATCTGGCAGCCGAGTGTATGCACGTAGAACACGCCCCTACCCCGCACGGGGGCCGTGTCGACGGTCGGTTCGGCCAGTTTCGAGGCACGCTCCGCCTCGGTCATCATGTCTTCATTCATAACGCACCATGCTATCGGCAGGGCCGCCCAGAGATTGATGAACGAGGCGACAATCATGGCGATTGCGTGGATACGAAGCGCTTCCTCGGTCTTTTCACAGTGTCGTTAGGGGCATCATGGGTACACTGTTGCCCGTGATACTTGACAGACAAAGCCGCATCAACACTGCCGATCTCAAAGCCAGATTGAAGAATGTGGACTTCGGCAAGGGGGCATTCCCCGCCGATCAGATCACCGAATTCATCGATCAGATGCAGGTGTATGAGGGTGCCATGTACGAGATCAGCACCAAGCTGGAAATCCTCGATTCGGAGTTCCAGGTACGCTTCTCGCATGATCCGATCCATCATATGGAACGTCGTCTGAAGTCCGTCAATTCCATTCTGGGCAAGCTGAAAAGGCGTGACCTGCCGCTTACCGTCAATGCCATCAAGGACAACCTGTTCGATGTGGCCGGCATCCGCGTGATCTGCAACTATCGGGACGACGTGTATTCCGTATCCAACTATCTGTCGGCTCAGAACGACATTCAGGTACTGCGGGTCAAGGACTACATCAGGAATCCCAAACAGAACGGCTACCGTTCGCTGCATGTGATCTATGCAGTGCCGGTGTTCCTATCTTCAGGCCCGCACTACACACCGGTCGAAGTACAGTTCCGCACCATCGCCATGGACTATTGGGCGAGTCTGGAACATGCGCTGCGCTACAAGACGGATCTTCCGGATGCCAAGCTGTCCGAGCATTCGCAGACGTTGCTCGATTGTGCGCGCAGCCTGCAGAACATCGAAACGCAGATGCAGAACATCCATCGCGACATCAACGGCGCACCGCAGGTCGGCGAAGCCCCGAAGACCAGCTGATCATCATCTGCGCCGTTCCGCACCGAGCACCGCATCATCCGACTGCTCGCACCGCCGCAACCGTGGCACCCTGACCGGTATCTGCGCAAGCACGGTTCCCGCGAAAATCAGCGCACAGCCGACATAGGCACGCATCGTCATGACCTCACCAAGCAGCAGTGCACCGCCGATTACGGAAAAGAACGATTCGAGGGACATGATCACGGATGCTCGCGTGGGTGGCACCAATTGCTGTCCGACCACCTGCAGGGTGTAGGCTATGCCGGCGGATCCGACGCCCGCATAGACTATGGCGAACCACGCATGGCCCGCTCCCGCCCAGTCGACGGAGCCTTCGACGAACGAACCTACCCAGCTCAACACGGCGGTTGTGGCGATTTGACCGAACGAGAGCGCGATCACATCCATTTTCCGGCCGAACGTATCGATTACCAGGATGTGCGTGGCGAACAACACGGCGGTAAATAGGAGCACCACGTCGGCGATGGTGATGGAGCCAAAGCCATCGGTGACGCACAGCAGATAGAAACCGACCACGGCTATGGCCACACTGATCACGACGCTCAGATGGATGCGACGACGTAGCACCACGAAGGCAAGCAGCGGCGTCATGACGATATACAGTGCGGTGATGAAGCCGGAACGCCCCGCCGAACCACTGTAGAGCACGCCATACTGCTGCACCGTGCTGGCAGAAAAGAGCACCACGCCGCAGATGACGCTGACCGCCACGGGGCTGGCGGTCCATTTCGGCAGATCCATGACCTTGCCGTCCCCGAGCTCAAGAACCGGCCGTTCGCCTGCATCATATGCCGTTCGAGATCCGGCCGTGGCCTTGCCGCGCCGTCTGAACCATAACAACGGCAGCAACGAAAGGGCCCCCAGCGTGAATCGCGTGGCGTTGAAGAACAGGGGCGTCATGGAAGCCATGCCCTGCACCTGCGACACGAACGCGAATCCCCAAATCATGGCCGTCAATATCAGGCAGGCCATGCCTCCGATCTCTTTGCTCTTCATGAGGAACAACCGTAAAGCAGGCCGTTTACCAACAAAAAGGCCTGACCATATTCTGGTCAGGCCAACAAGCGACGCGAACGTCGTTACTCGATGTGCCTCAGTTACGGCTGCCGAACAGACGCAGGATGTACAGGAACATGTTCACGAAGTCGAGATAGAGATTCAACGCGCACAGAATCGAGATCTTCTTGATCATGTCCGGGCCTTCGCCCGCGTACTGGGCGAACAGGGCGCGGGTGGCCTGGGCGTCGTAGACGGTCATGCCGGCGAACAGCACCAGCCCGATGGCGGAGATGAGCATCAGGGCGGTGTCGCCCGGTGCGAAGATCGCCAGCAGCACTTCGGCGATGATGAGCACGATAAGGCCTGCAAGCAGGACCGGTCCCGCCTTGAGCATGTTGAACTTGGTGGTGCGGCCGAGCATGGTCAGCGCGAAGAAGAACCCAGCGCACAAGGCCAGTGAAATGCCGATGGTGCCGAGGTCATAGACGGCGAAGATGATGCTCAGGGTAAAGCCCATGAGCGCGGCGTACACATAGAACATGACGCGCGCCGAGGAAGGCGTCATCCTGGTGATGCGGGCACCGAGATAGACGGCCAGCACGATCTGGACGATGGCCGGTGCGAATACGCCGAAGATGCCGGTGTATTGGAGGAACGTGATGTACAGGCCGGTCATCTGCGTGACGATGGCGACCACGGCGGTGACGAGCAGACCAATGGTCATCTCGCCGTAGGCCCGGGTCACGGAAACGCGCTGTGCCTCCTCATAGGCATAGGCCGCCTGGGTGTTGATGGCCGCGGTGCCGTTCTGCGCGTAGCCGTACTGCTGGTACTGGGACTGGCCATACTGCGGCTGCTGGGCATTGTATTGGTACTGATATTGCGGCTGCTGGCCGTTGAGATTATTGTTGGGGGTGTTGCCGCCCTGGGGCTGCTGACCGAATGTCATAATTGCTCCTTACCTCGATTACGCATAACAGTACGGGATTTTTCTGACTATTTCATGAATATCCCGTACCAATATGACGGAATCGGCACAAACCCGGACTTTATTCATCAACGCACATTGCGACGCCGGTTTTTGCGAATCCCATGCCGACACGCCACGGCTTCCCCCCTTCATCACATACGGAACAACGCCCACATCTAGACTGGTAGGAAACGGTCCCGACGGGAAGGTCAGCATGTCAATCAGCGCCACGGAAAAGCCTTTGGGCAAAGTGTTCACCTCCGACTATCAGTTCACCATCCCTTCCTTCCAACGCGCCTACACATGGCAGGCGGACAACGTCTCGCAGCTGGTGAGCGACCTGCAGGACGCGTGCGCGAATCCGGACAGCCCCTACTTTCTGGGCTCCCTGATTCTCGTCAAGGACGGTTCGGCCAGATACCAGGTCATCGACGGACAACAGCGCCTCATCTCGCTGTCCATCATCATCTCCGTACTGCGCGAGTTGGAAACCGACCCGGACCTTATCGGCAGTCTCAACGAGCTTATTCTCGAGCCAGGCGACAAACTGCGCGGCATCAAGGCGCAACCGCGTCTGAAACTGCGCGAACGCGACACCGACTTCTTCCGCATGTATGTGCAGGAAGGCGATTTGGAGGGATTGTTCGACCTGCGCGACGGCGACATCGAATCCAACGCGCAACGCAACATCGCCGTCAATACACGACAGGTCTTCGATGAGCTTGCGAAGATGGAAGACCACGACCGACGCCGTTTCGCCTCGTATCTGGTCAACGAGGTCACGCTGGTGATCGTGACCACCGACGATCTGGCCGGGGCGCATCGCATCTTCGACGTGATGAACATGCGAGGCGTTCCCCTGACCGCATCTGACGTATTCAAAGCGAAATCGGTCGCCGCCATCTCGCCGGTCGCACGTACCGTCTACGCGACCCGTTGGGATGACATCATGGATCCGCTTGGCGACGATTCGCAACTTCTGGAGGAATTCTTCTCGGACCTGCACCTGATCGTCTCGCACAAGGCCGTCTGCACGCAACTGCTCGAGGAGTTCCGCAACGACGTACTCAAACCGTATGTCAGGGATCAGAACGTCATCTCGTTCATCGACGACGTGCTGGCGCCCTATGCCAACGCATGGCTTATCATCAGCAGACCGACCGACGCGAACCTGCCGGACGACGTGGTAGGCCAGCTCGTGGCACTCAACGATTATCAGACCACCGACTGGAAACCGGTCGCCATGTGGGCGCTGGTCAATTCCATCCGCAATCTCGGCAGCGACGCCGCCCGCGTGTTCTCCAAACCCGGAGCGCATACGAGGAAAACCACCACGAACGGGAAGAACGACGAAGACCTGCAACTGCACGACATGGCACGCCTGCGCGACGTTCTGTCCGCGCTGGAACGCGTCACCGGCGTGGACAGCCTGAACAGACAAAGCCCGCTGTACCGACGTACGCGTTCGGCGAGCGCCATCCGCGACCTCGAACGAGGCCACACCCTGCAGCAGATCCGCGGATTCCTCATCACCGACGATGACCGCCGGAGCGCGCTGGCCCACCTGCGTGGCGAGCTACAGACCGGTCCCGCGCTGAAGCGTCTGCTGCTCATTCGCGCGAACGAGCAGCAGGCGGGATTGCGCATCACCCGACCGCGTAGTCTCAACGCCGTTGCGATCATGCCCGAACAGGTCGTGTCGGGTTCGTCGTTCGCCGATTGGCCGGAAGCCGTACGTGACCATTGGGCCAACCGTATCGGCAATCTTGCGCTTAGCCAGGCCAATGAACGCCAGCTCGCGCCGCTCGCATCCTTTGAGGAACGCCGCGACCGCATGCTCCTGTCGGCGAGCTCCAAACGATTCCCCCTGACCGCGCAGCTTGCCGATATCGCCCAATGCACTCCTCAGACTCTGCAATTCCGACAGGATGAAACCATCCGGCTTATCGCCGATCATTGGAACATTCGCTACGATGCGGAACGTACCGACCTGTCCACGTTAAGCGAGGAATTCCTCACCAGAAAAACCGAGGCCAAGACGCCGACCTCGAAACGCGTGACCATCATGCAGATTCTGGAGGCCGGGTTGCTCATTCCGGGCGAAACGCTGGTCTGGGACCGACCGCGCAAGGGCGAACGCTGGGTGGTGACCGTCACCGCCGAAGGCAAGCTACGCATGGATGACGGGCAGGAATACGCCTCCCCCACCGCTGCCGCCCGGGCCGTCGGCGGCGGCAGTGCGGGACTGACCGTATGGAAACGCACCTCGAACGGCCAAAAGCTCAGCGACATCTGGAAAGCCTACCGACTCAAGAAACGCTGACCCCCTTCAGCCGACTCCTCCGACGGCCTCAATGGCCGGCAAGCCATTCAACGGCGAGCTTCGTACGGTTCGAAATATTGGTTTTGGCGAGAATGTCGCTGATGCGGTTACGTACCGTGCCCTCGCTTAAGAACAGTTTCGCCGCGATCTCACGGTTGTCAAGGCCCTCGGCGACCAACTCCACCACGTCACGTTCACGGTCGGTGAGATGCGCGAAACGGTCGGGAGCATCCATGCACCCTGAGTCCTGCGGTTCGTTCGGTCGCGCTGCCGTTGGCGCCGTACCATTGGCAAACCGCAACTTCGCGAGGACCTCCGCGCCCATGACGATCTGCCCCGCCATGACGGCCTGCACCGCCGGGATGACGGAAGAGACGTCCTGCTTGATGAGATAGCCTTTCGTGCCGATCTCCATGGCCTTGGCGATATACGCCTCATCCGCGAACGTGGTCAGTACAAGGATGCGGGCGTCCGGATGAGCATGAAGGATGCGCTCGGACGCGGTCAATCCGTCCATGCCGGGCATCTGTACGTCGATGAGCAGCATGTCGGGAGCGTTCTCGTCATATTTGGACATGGCGGCTTCGCCGCTGTTTGCGGTCCAAGGCACCTCCGCGGCACCGGTAGCCGCAAGAATCGTCGCCAACGACGAGCAGACGATCGGATCATCATCGGCGATGGCGACTTTCATGATGAGGCCTCCTTCGACTTGGGAATCGATACGAACACCCGCCATCCTCCATGATACGGTCCACAGACGGCGCTGCCACCCAAGGCCCGGGCGCGCTCCTCGATATCGGCCAGGCCGATGCCCTCATCGTCACGGGGTTTCGCCGGCATGGCATGGCCGTCGTCCTGCACGACCAGCTGCCACAATGCCGGCATATCACGTAACGTGATATGCACGGTTTCGGCGTCACTGTGCCTGACGGTATTGTTCAACGCCTCACGAATCGTGGTGGCGAAGCAACGCGCGATCGGAGAGGGTGCATCATCAATGGCGTTGTCGAGCATCACCTCAAGACCCACCGCCTGCGAGGCGGCATCGATCTGCGCGGTGAAATCGGTACCTTCCTCTTTCAGGTCATGCACCGATCTGCGCACCATGGTCATCGCCTCGTTCACCGTCGCATGAATATCCTCGAACCCCCGTGCGTCGGCATCCCGACCGGAGATTTGCGCCACCACTTGAGATGCTTCGGACTGCATGATGGCACGGGTCAGCAGATGCCCGACATTGTCATGAATCTCCCGGGCGATACGGGTACGTTCCGACAGGATGGCCGAACGCACCGAGGCCGCACGGTCCTCCTCGGATTCGGAGAGCCGATTGCGCAACTGGCGAATCTGGTTTCGCCGCGTGTCTTGCAGGCGCTTGGTCTGCAAGAGCAGATCGTCAAGCCGCATAAGCTGCAGTCCGACGCCGAATCCCAGCATGGTCAACATGGCCAATACCGCAATCCACGTCCAATCCCATGGAAGATTCGCAATGTTCCTACGAACCGCAAGACCTGCGAGAGGTATCGTCCAGACCCATCGCGCACACAGGGCCGCGCACTTGCCTATATCCGGCCATGCTTCGCCTTGGCGGAGCGGCCCGCATCCACGAACCGCCGCCGCATCCACCGCAATCACCGGCAACAGCCAGCACATTTCCGGGCACCATACCGCATTGAGCGAAAACACACAGATCACGGCAGACGTGACGATGCCGAATCGTGTATATTCGCCGACGGCGGCACAGCAGATGGCGAGCACCATCGCATAGATCAGCTGCAGGGAGGCATCGCCGATCACGGCGATGCCGAGAAGCACGCCCATGATCATGAGCAGACCTTGGAATGTCAGTCGCCGCATGCCCTACCTGTTTCGCCTCGCCGTCATACCACTGCTTCAAGCGTAATGCACGTGCTTCGGTATTCGGCGACGACGGCGTCCGAACGTGACAATTGTCATGATGAACCGTCATGGGCGTCATGAACGACGTGATTTCATGCACTATGTCGGAGAATTCCCGCGAACGACAATGGAACCAACGGAGCAAGGAGCATTCCATGAACGAAGACCATTCCACCGTGAGCGCGGTGCAGGTGACGCATCTCATCAAACGTTACGGCGATATGCTGGCGCTCGACTATTTTGACCTCGACGTACGTCAGGGCGAGATCTTCGGCCTGCTCGGGCCGAACGGTTCGGGCAAGACCACGGCGATCAACTGCATACTCGCGCTGCTCACGTTCGACGCAGGTACGGTACGCGTGTTCGGAGAGCCGATCGGCCCGACCAGTTACGCGCTGAAGCGTCGCATCGGCATCGTTCCTCAGAACATCGCCGTGTTCAATGAGCTCACCGTCGAGGAAAACATCGATTATTTCTGCTCGCTCTATGTCGGCGACAAGGCCCGCCGACGCGAGCTGGTGAACGAAGCGCTGGATTTCGTCGGATTGCAGGACTACCGCAGATTCCGACCGGCGAAACTGTCCGGCGGACTGCTGCGCCGCCTCAACATCGCATGCGGCATCGCGCATAAGCCCGACCTGATCTTCTTCGACGAACCGACCGTTGCCGTGGACCCGCAGAGCCGCAATGCGATTCTCGAAGGCATCCAGAAGCTCAGCCGCGAGGGCGCGACCGTAATCTACACCAGCCATTACATGGAAGAGGTGGAACAAATCTGCGACCGTATCCTCATCATGGATCACGGCCGGCACCTCGCGCTCGGCACCGCCGACGAGCTCAAAGCCATGATTGACGCCGGCGAACGGATCAGTGTGGAAACCGCCGACCTAGGAGGGACCGCGGACGGCTCGAACACCGCAATCATGCTCAAACGACTGCGCGCGCTCCCCTTCGTGCTGGAGGCGGCCTATGACGGCCGCGAACTGACCGTGCGCTGCCGCCGGGGCGAACACAACCTCATCGACGTATTGAACGTACTCGAGGCAAACGGCACGAACATCGGGCATCTGACCTCGCATCAGCCGACGCTCAATGACGTGTTCCTTGAGCTGACCGGCACGGCGTTGCGCGACTGAAAGGCGTGTGATCACCATGTTGCAGACGTTACTGATTACGTTGAAACTGCATTTTCGTCAGAAAATACAGTTATTCTGGCTGTTCGCCTTCCCCATCATCCTGGCCACCATGTTCAACGGGATGTTCGGCAACATCTCCGAAAACTACGCATTGCACACCTTCGACATGGCGGTGGTCGAAGACGCGGCCTGGAAGGCGAATCCGGGCCTGCAGACGCTGATCGCCGGCATCTCGACCGATAGGGGCTCTTCGGACTCCGACACGACGGGCAAGGTCGTCGACGACGACGGCGATATGCCGAAACTCATCAACGCCATCCCGACGACATCAAGAGCCTCCGCCGACAGGCTACTCGCCGACGGCAAGGCGCAAGGCTACCTGTATGCCGACTCCAGCGGCCGGCTGCATATGGCGGTCAGCGAATCCACGCAAGGCAGCGTCACGGATGTGATGGCCAACAGCAGCGGTCTGGGCATCTCGCTGACCATGCTGAACAACATCGTCAACCTGTACAACCGTACCGGCATGGTCATTACCGACATTCTCGCCACCAACCCGACGGCCATGATGGACGGACGACTGACCTCAAGCATCGGCGCGATATCCGGATACACGAAGGAAGTGAAGCTCACGAACTTCAAACCGGACGGAACCGCCCGTTACTATTACGCGTTGCTGGGCATGACCGCACTGATGGCGATGACCTTCGCCGTGAGCACGGTGACGATGGCGCAGGCGAATCTGTCGACGCTGGGCGTCCGCCGTTCCGTGGCACCATTGGCCAAATGGAAACAGCTCGCAGCCGGATTCCTGGCCAGCTGGTTCTGCTCGTTCCTAAGCCTGACGGTCGCGATGCTGTACATCCGCTTCGGATGCGGCATATCGCTCGGCGGGCGCGAATGGGCCGCGATCGGCTCCTGCGCGGCGGCATCCTTCTCCGCGAGCGCATTCGGCATGTTCATCGGAGCCCTGCCGAAGATGCCAACCGGCGCCAAACATGGATTGTGCACGGCAATCTCGTGCATACTGTCGCTCTTCTCCGGACTGTACGGTTCGTTCGCCATGGGCCTGAGCGATATGATCGCCCGGCATGCGCCATTGCTCAGCCTCATAAACCCGGCCCAGCAAATCACGAACCTGTTCTATGACATTCTCTACTACGACAGCTTCACACCGCTGTTCAAAACCATAGGCATACTGCTCACCATGAGTGCGATCTGCCTGGTAGCAGCGGTCGCTTTCCTGAGGAGGCAACGCTATGAATACCTGTAAAGCCGCATTGCGGATCCTCCATGCCCGCAAACTTTACGTCATCATCTATCTTGTATGGATCGGCGCGATGATGTTGGGCATCAGTTGGCAGATCATGCATGCCTCACGAAACGCGGACAGCACCACCTATCAGCCGAGCGCCGCCCAAGTGGCCATAATCGACCGCGACGCAGACGCCGACGGCCTGGCATCCTCGCTGCGTTCCTATCTGTCGACGGACAGCGAAATCGTCGACATTGCGGACGACGACGAATCGTTACAACAGGCCGTCGCCTCGAACTACGTCGATCTGATCGCCATCATCCCGAAAGGATTCGCCGAACGGTACCAACGGTATCTGAATGAGACCGACGGTTCCGCCGCTCAGCCCGCCATCGAGACGGTGGTGAGCTACACCTCCGGTTCCGGTTCGCTCGCACAGTTGAAGGTCAACGAGTTTCTTTCGCTGACACGCACCTCGTATCTGGGACTTCCCTCCGGCACACGTAACGTATCCGATGCGGCACAGGCAGTATTGGACATCGCGAAGAAAGACATCAAGGAATCATCCGTCGCCGTCATCCAGGCGCCATCCAACGATACCGATACCGTCAAGCCGGCCGCCTCGGCATTCGCAAGCACCATCAAAACCGGCCTGTATCCGCTCTTGCTGGTCATGCCGATATGCACGTTCCTGGTGATCGGCACATTCAACGAAAGCGAGATCCGCCGCCGACTCTATGCCTCGCCGAAACGTTCGGTATCGCTGGAACTGCAGCAGGTGGCCACATGCTGCATGTTCGGCCTGCTGGTATGCATCGGCTACACCGCCGCGATCTTCCTGCTGATGACGATGGCGGGAGTGCCGTTCGAAGGACTGACGATCGCCAACGTCGGACTGTCGTTCGTCTCGCTGCTGGTCTATACGTTAATGGCCATCGCCTGCGGTTTCCTGCTGGGATCGGTCGTTCTTTCCGAAATGGCCGTGAATGGGTTCGTCAACGTATTCGGCCTGCTCACCATGTTCACGTCGGGCATGTCGTTCGCAGTGGACATGATGCCAGCCCCGATGATCATGATCGGCAAGCTGCTGCCGGGATGGTGGCTGTGCGTGTCCATCGACAACGTGTTCGGACTCGGCACGGCTTCGAACACCGGCGTGGACTATGGCGCATGGGCGTCGTCGATCGGTCTGGTGGCGTTGTTCGGCGTAGCGTTCGTCTGCCTCGGTCTGGCCCTGGGCCGTATCCGTCGCACCCGTCCGACCTTGGCCTCCCCTGCGACCACGCAGCTGGCGAAGTAAGGACGCCGATCGAATTCGCGATATCGGAGTACTCGACCGCAATCGGCAGCCAGTCCCACGCCGTTGGCCTATCGCAACGTCAGGAACGGAGCATGCCGTTGCGATAGGCCAACGGCGTGATGTGCATAAGCCTACGGAACGTGCGTGTGAAAAAACTGGCCGAGGAGAATCCCGTCTGGGCGGCGATCGTGGCGATCGGCAGTTGCGTGGTCGTCAGCAGTTCCGCGGCGGCGCGGACGCGCACATCATTGACGAACTCGATCGGCGTCTGACCGAGCAACTCGCGAAAGATCGCGGTACACGTGGTGCGTCCCACCAATCCGGCCGCCGCGATCTGCGCCAACGTGATCTGATGCACGTAATGTTGCTGCACGAAATCGACCATCATGGCGAGTGTGGCGACATGCGGATGCCGTCCGGCATGGTCATGCATGCCGTCATCGCCGCGCTCGCGTGCGATCACGGTCAGTTCACGCAGTATCGCATAGAAGCAGCTGAGTACGGTCAATGGCGCAGTGTCATCCGCCAATGTCATATCGCCCACCGCCGAAGACCTCATACCATCCGGTCGTCCGAATTTCGCATCGTGCAGTTGCACGATGCGGCCGATCAACTCGCTTCCGTGCGCATCATCGGGGTTCAGGACGACGTAGGGCGTCGACTCATCCGTCACCAACGGCATCACGAATCGCTCATACACTGCGGTGGGAGCGCTCATACGTGCGGGATTGAGCAGCGTACAAGAGAATTCGCAGTCGGTGCCGTCTTCGGTGAACCCATAATGCAATTGGCGTGAATTGACGAAAATCGCCTGTCCTTCCTCAAGACGAATGACCTCGCCATTCACGAAATACCACATGTGGCCGTGGATGATATGCGTGAATTCAAGGTCGATATGCCAATGGCATTCCGCACGCATGTTCGGATATTGATGCAATAAGGAGTGTTCGGTGAATGAAAAGAACATCGGCGCGTCGTATTGCACCATTTCCGCGCCGTTGGGCAGGCGCCCCCAGCCGGTGATCGGCATGAATTCATAAGGTAGACGCTCTGCCCGTTCAGATTGGTTCATCCAACGCTCCGCCAACTCGATTCGGTAGATAGTGCAAAATCTAGGAACGATAGTACAACGAAATGCGGTTTCGCCGAACGACAAGGGCATTGAATGGTACTCAGCATCCATCAATCGATTGACGTACGACGCAGGAGGAGCATCATCATGGCGGACACCATCAGCCAGCCGGCAAAGGACGAATGGGAACGTATGCTTTCCGGTGAACTGTATGTTGCCGACAGTCCGCAACAGCAGGACGCGAACATGCGCAAACGCCGCCTCGTGCAGGCCATCAACACGTCGAAGTACGACGCGTTCAAGGAACGCGAGGAGTTGTTCCACGAGCTGTTCGGCTCGCTCGGCAAAGGTGGTTTCCTGGAACCGCCGTTCAATTGCGACTACGGCTGCAACACGTACATCGGAGACAACTTCTATGCCAATATGGACTGCATCTTCCTCGACGTCGCGAAGATCACCATCGGCGACCGCGTGTTCTTCGGACCAAGAGTAGGCCTATACACGCCATATCATCCGATCGACGCCGCCGTACGTTCCTCCGGTCCGGAAGGAGCCCGACCCATCACCATCGGCAGCGACGTTTGGTTCGGCGGCAACGTAGTCGTCGGTCCCGGCGTCACCATCGGCGACGATGTGGTGATTGGTGCCGGCTCCGTGGTGGTCAAGGACATCCCCTCACATTCGGTGGCCGTAGGCAATCCATGTCATGTCATTCGCAGGATCACGGATGCCGACCGTGAATACTGGGAAGGCAAAGCCGCCGAATACCGTGCGTGGAAGGATTCGCTCAAAAGCTGATGTGAGTGGACGGCGGACAGCTGCCGCCATCCCGTGAATCACGACCGCGCATGGTACGGCGCCGGAATATGGCTGACTTGCCACGGCCTCATGTTCCGGCGCCGTTTTTCGTACCCGCCGCACCCACATTCCGACTTATGGAGGCCATCTTGAGAGCCGTTGCAACTTGGCATGATTTTTTGCGTCAGACCATGACGCTGGCCCTGCCCATTGCGTTTCAGCAGCTTATGCTGGCGCTCTCGTCCTGTGCCGACACGTTGATGTTGGCGGGGGTCGGACAGGATGAGCTGTCCGCGGTATCACTCGCCACCCAGTTCCAGTTCATCTTCAGCCTGTGCCTTGCCGCATTGACGCTCGGCATGAGCATTCTCGTCGCACAGTATTGGGGCGCCGGCAACAAGGAGGCGGTGGAAAAGGTGCTGGCGTTCATCATGCTGTACGCCGGTGGATTGTCGTTGCTGTTCTTCGCCGCGACCTTGCTGCTACCGGATTCGCTGATGTCGATCATGACGAACGACGGCACACTGGTCGCTCTCGGTGCACAGTATCTGAGGATTTCGTCGGTCTCCTACCTGTTCATCGGCCTGTCGCAGATCTACCTGTGTCTGATGAAGAACGTCGGCGCCGCGACCATTGGCATGACGGTGAGCACGGTTGGCGTGATCGTGCATGTTGCGTTGAATGCCATGCTGATTTACGGTTGGCTGGGACTGCCGGAACTGGGGATTTTCGGAGCCGCGATCTCCACGGTGATTTCGCGCGCGATCGAGCTGATATGGTCGGCTGCGGTGGCCTCACGAAACGACAGGCCACGATTGCGGTTGCGCATGATGTTGCATCCGGATGTAATGCTTCAGCGGGATTTCTGGCATTACAGTCTGCCGGTACTCGGCAACGAGCTGGTGTGGGGCTGCGGCTTCACCATGTACACCGTGATCATGGGTCATCTTGGCGCGGATGCGGTGGCGGCCAACTCCATCGCCAATATCGTCAAGGATCTGCTGGTCTGTTTAAGTCTTGGTCTCGGCAATGCCGGTGGCATCCTGGTCGGCAATCTGCTCGGTCGCAATGCGTTCGAAGAGGCGAGGATCATGGGCGATCGACTATGCAAACTGGTGGCGCTGGTTGGCGTCGGCACGGGACTGCTGATCGTCACCGTACGTCCTCTGGCATTGCGGTGGGCTGGATTGACGCCACAAGCCACGCACTATCTGTCGGTCATGCTGCTCATCTGCGCATACTATGCGGCCTGCGGATGCCTGACCAACCTGACCATCGCGGGTATTTTTCCAGCCGGCGGCGACGCGAAATTCGGTCTTGTCTGCGACGCGATCGTCATGTGGGCCATCGTCGTGCCGATTGGTCTGCTATCCGCCTTCGTAATCAAGTTGCCGGTGCTGGCGGTCTACGCACTGCTCAATACCGATGAATGCATCAAGATGATTCCCGCCCTGATCCACTATCGCAAATACCGCTGGATCAACAACGTGACCCGCCAATAACCCAACTTTCCGCAGCAATCATGGAGCGAACCGGCCACGATTGGGCCGAGCATACGAAAAAAGGGGGATGGAATCCGATGATCTCATCCCCCTGATAGGTTCCCACCTACTTCATCAAATTACGCAGAACGTACTGGAGAATGCCTCCATTGCGGTAATAGTCCGCTTCACCCGGAGTGTCGATGCGCACGATCGCATCGAACTCGGTCTTGGAACCATCCTCATGGGTGGCGGTAACGTGAACCGTCTTCGGGGTGAAGCCGCTGTTGAGTTCCTCGACGCCGGAAATGTCATATGTTTCCGTACCGTCGAGACCGAGGCTGTCATAGGACTCACCCGCCGGGAACTGCAACGGCAGCACACCCATACCGATCAGGTTGGAACGGTGGATGCGTTCGAAGCTTTCGGTAATGACGGCCTTGACGCCCAGCATGACGGTGCCCTTCGCGGCCCAGTCACGCGAGGAACCGGTGCCGTATTCCTTGCCGGCAAGCACAACCAGCGGCACGTCGTTGCTGATGTAGTCGCGGGATGCCTCGAAGATCGTAGTCGGCTTCTTGGCCAGGAAATCATAAGTAAAACCACCGGGGGTGACTTCTTCGCCTACGGAGGCGAGCAGCTGGTTCCTCAGGCGGATGTTGCCGAAGGTGCCGCGCACCATGACCTCATGGTTGCCTCGGCGGGAACCATAGGAGTTGAAGTTCTTCGGTTCGACACCGCGGTCGGTCAGATACTTGCCGGCCGGGCTGGTGGCCTTGAACGCACCTGCCGGAGAGATGTGGTCGGTGGTCACGGAGTCACCGAGCAACGCGAGCACGCGGGCACCATGAATGTCGCTGACCGGATCCGGGGTGGCCTTCATGCCGTCGAAGAAGGTCTGCTTACGCACGTAAGTGGAATTCTCATCCCATGCAAACAGCTCGCCTTCCGGCACATCAAGGCCCTTCCAGCGATGATCGCCATCGAATACGGAAGCGTAATCCTTGAGGAACATCTCACGGCTGACGGTACCGTCGACCACGGCTGCGACCTCTTCGTTGGTCGGCCAGATGTCCTTGAGATATACGTCGTTGCCGGCTGTATCCTCGCCGAGTGGCTGGGTCTCAAAATCGAAGTCCATGGTACCGGCGAGCGCGTAGGCAATGACCAACGGAGGAGATGCCAGATAGTTCATCTTGACATCCGGGCTGATGCGGCCTTCGAAGTTACGGTTGCCCGACAGTACGGAAGTGACGGTCAGGTCGTTGGCATTGATGGCTTCGGAGATTTCCGGCAGTAGCGGACCGGAGTTGCCGATGCAGGTGGCGCAGCCGAAACCGACCAGCTGGTAGCCAAGCGCGTCGAGCTCGTCCTGCAGGCCGGCGGCTTTCAGATAGTCAGCCACCACTTGGGAGCCCGGGGCGAGCGAGGTCTTGACCCACGGCTTCGGCTTGAGTCCCTTGGCATGTGCATTGCGGGCGATCAGGCCGGCGGCGATCATGACGGACGGATTGGAGGTGTTGGTGCAGGAGGTGATGGACGCAATGGCCACGTCACCGTTCTTGATGTCGAAGTCGCCACGGAAGTCGGTGGAGACGGCAACCGGCTCCTGCACGGTCTTGTCGGTCTCGTAATCCGGCAGGGTCTCGGCGAACCTGGCCTTGGACTCGGTCAGCACGATGCGGTCCTGAGGTCGCTTCGGCCCGGCGATGGACGGCACGACCGTACCGAGGTCGAGTTCGAGGTATTCGGAATATTGCGGTTCCACGTAGTTCGGATCGGTGGTGTCTCCCCACAGCTTGTTGGCCTTGGCGTACGCTTCGACAAGTGCGATCTGTTCTTCGGAACGGCCGGTCAGGCGCAAATAATCAAGTGTGACGCCGTCGATCGGGAAGATGCCGCAGGTGGAGCCGAACTCCGGACCCATGTTGCCGATGGTGGCGCGGTTGGCCAACGGCACGGAAGCGATGCCTTCGCCATAGAACTCCACGAACTTGCCGACCACGCCATGCTTGCGGAGCATGTCGGTGATGGTCAGGACCACGTCGGTGGCGGTGACGCCCTCCGGAATGGAGCCGGTGAGCTTGAATCCGACGACACGCGGCACGAGCATGGAAATCGGCTGACCGAGCATGGCCGCTTCGGCCTCGATGCCGCCGACGCCCCAGCCGAGCACGCCCAGGCCGTTGACGGTGGTGGTGTGCGAATCCGTACCCACACAGGAATCGAGATAGGCGAGTTCACGACCGTCTGCGGCGGCCGCGGTCATGATGACCTTGGCAAGGTATTCGATGTTGACCTGATGGATGATGCCGGTTCCCGGCGGTACCACGCGGAAGTTCTTGAACGCCTGCTGCCCCCAGCGCAGGAACTGGTAGCGTTCGCCGTTGCGCTGATATTCGATGTCCATGTTCTGTTCGACCGCATCGGCCACGCCGTATTTGTCGATCTGCACGGAGTGGTCGATGACCATGTCGGACTGCACCTGCGGGTTGATGACCTCCGGATCGCCTCCCAGCTCCTTGACCGCATCGCGCATGGTGGCGAGGTCGACGATGCACGGCACGCCGGTGAAGTCCTGCATGACCACACGGGACGGGGTGAATTGGATCTCATGACTCGGCTGTGCGGCCGGATCCCAATCCAACAGGGCCTTGACATGATCATCCGTAATGTTGGCGCCGTCGATGTTGCGCACGAGGTTCTCGACGAGGACCTTCAACGAATACGGCAGATGATCGATGCCCGGCAGATCCGCAATGCGGTAATAGTCGTAATCCTTGCCGTCCACCTTCAGGGTGTCCAGCTGGTCGTCGCGCACAGACATGCTACCTCCGAGCTTTCTTGGATGTATAACAACAGCTGATTATCCGTTGTCAACGATACAGGGAGGTTAATTCAGCTCTGGCGTGTCTTCTTGAAGTATGGGACAATACGCGGCAGTTTCGGCACGAGCCAGATGCATAGCGCGAACATGATGGCCGACAGCGCCAGCGCGACCATGGTGGCACGCAGCATCTCCCCCGTCGGTATGACGAGCGCAAAGAAACGCGCGGTGAAAGGCACGAACATGCCGGCCACGCCAGCCATGGCGAACGTCAGCACCAGCACGCCCCTCCACGAGTTCAAGGGGCTCGCCACCCGTGCCAGCACGAAAATGCCCATCATGAGCAGAATGATGGCATTGACGCCACGCAACATGGCCAATTGGACGCTCGAACGCTCGACATCCCATCCCATGAACATCGGCAGCAGCCATGACGTGCACAGAATCGACAGGCCCGTAGCGACGCCTCCTGGCAATGCAAAGCTCACCACACGCTTCAAAAAGCCAGGAATATACCGACGTGTGTTCGGCGCCAGCGCCAGAATGAACGCCGGCATGCCGATGGTGAGCCCTCCGATATAGGTGATGTGACGCGGTAGATACGGAAATGGGATCTGCGTCAGTACCACACCAAGTGAAATCAGCGCGGAATACACGGTTTTGACAAGAAACAGGCTGGCTACGCGTTCCATGTTGGCCATGACCTGGCGTCCTCGGGCCACCACGTCAGGCAGATGCGAGAATTTCGAATCGACGAGCACCACCTGCGCCACGGCTTTGGTGGCCGGCGCCGCATTGCCCATGGCGATGCCGAGGTCGGCCTCCTTGATGGCCAGCGCATCATTCACGCCGTCGCCGGTCATGGCCACTACGTGGTCGGTCAGGTGCAATGCCTGGACGATGGCTTTCTTCTGGTCCGGCAGCACGCGGCCGAGCACATCCACATCATCGAGCACGCGAGCCAGTTCCTCACTGTTGGCCGGCAGTTCGCGCGCATCCATGAACACCGGCTCCCGTTCGCCGGTCAATCGTACTTTTCTGGCGATCGCACCGACGGTGACGGGATTGTCGCCGGAAATGATGCGACAGCGCACGCCCTGCTCACGGAACCAGGCGAGCGTCGCCTCCGCGTCGCCTCTGATGTGTTCGGAACACAGCACCAACGCAACCGGCTGCGATGTGGAATCAAGCTTCGGATCGGTCTCGTAGTCGGACGAGGCGGCCCCGTCGAAACGTACGATCAGCAACACTCGATTGCCGTCGTCGGCGAAATCATTGACCTGACGCAATATGCCGGAATAATCGCCGTCGAGATGGGAGATGATGACCTCCGGCGCGCCCATCGTCCATACGGCATCGCCATCGTAGATCGAACTCCATTTGCGGGCCGACGAAAACGGCACGCGTGCCGTAACCACACCCAGGGCAAAGCCCTGCTCCCCCAGCCCCGCAAGAACCGCCTGTCCGGTGCCGTTCGGCTGGCCTTCGTTCGACAGATCGAACAGTGCCTGCTTGATCCGATGCTCATCCGCATCATCCGCCAATGGGACGATACGGTTGAGCATGATGCCGCCGTCGGTGATGGTACCGGTCTTATCAAGGTTCAGGCAGTCCACACGGGCAAGCGTCTCCACGGACTCGAGTTCCTGCACCAGCGTGTTCCGTCGTGCCAGTCGGATTGCGGCAAGCGCGAAATTCAGCGAGGTGAGCAACACCAGGCCTTCGGGAATCATGCCCACCACACCGGCCACGGCGGAGACGACCGCGGAACGCCATTGGCCGGTCGTAACGGCAGTGTCCCAGCCTCCCACGGCGTGAATCTGCGACCAGATGAGCAGCACGCATAACGGTACGACCAGAAAGGTCATGAACTTCAGAATCGTGTTGATGCCCTTGTTCAGGTCGGAGACGGTTTTCTTGTAGACCTTCGCCTGTGCGGTCAACGTAGCGGCATAACTGTGTTCGCCGACCGCCTCGACCTTCACCAACGCCATGCCGGAGATGGCAGTGGAACCGGAATAGATTCGTTCCCCATCGCCCTTGCGTACGGTACGCGATTCACCGGTAAGCATGGATTCGTCCAACTCCAGGCCCCATGTACGCACGATCCGAGCATCGGCGGGCACCTGTTCTCCCGAACGGATCCACATGAGATCGCCAAGCACGATTTCGTTATGCGGCACTTCGACGTCCACCCCGTCGCGACGCACCAGATAATCCGAAGCGACGAGAATCGACAGTCTGTCAAGCGTACGCTTCGCCTTAAGCTCGGTGATGATGCCGATGCCGGTGTTGATGATGATCACAAAACCGAAAACGGCATCCTTCCAGGACCCGGTAATGAGCACCATGAGCATGGCCGCGAGAATGATGCCGTTGAACAGCGTGAACACATTCGCACGGATGATGTCGACCAGGGAGCGCGAGGTCGACGACTTGACGGCATTGGCCTGCCCGCCGTCTTTCAGGGCCTTGACTTCGGTGGCCGTCAGACCCGACTCGCCGATCGGGGGCATGGAAGGACTTGCACTCATGCTTGTCAGCCTACCGTCCCCGACTTATCCATGCCGGACTTTCCTGTGAAAGCACGGTGAAATAACCACCATATGCTGTGACGCGGCAAACGCCATATTCGTTATTTCGTGGTGACGACCATGTCACGCTCATGCGGATCGTTGTTGCCGATGGTCATTACGGCATCGGCGATGGGAACCGCATCGGCCATGCGATCGTTGATGGTCAGCACAGCCGCATACAGCTTTCCGTCCTTGGGTACATGCACCGGATTGAGCAGTGCCACCGCGATTCCCGCCTCGCGGGCCCCTTGCAATGCCGCATGCCAGTCGTCGCGATTGGCATCGGTCACATCCATGCCGCCGATGACGATGATGCCAACCTTGCTTTGCGTCATGTCGCGTACGCCTTGAATGGCCGTTTGCTGGGCATCGATGGTACCGGTGACGGGAACATACGTCGGCTTGAGTTTGCCCTGCTCCATGGCATCCAGTACCAAGCCGTCAGCGTCGATGTCCTGCGAACCGATGAACGCCACTTTGGTGTCGGCACGGTCAGGGCCGACGTGGGCGACGGCGGAATCCTGCGATTGCGTATCCCCCACGGCCCCGTTCGGCGGCGTGCAGGCGGTCAGGGAGACCGCCAATCCGATCGCCAGCATTGCCATGCCCGCACGTCGCAACGCGTTGTCACTCACCGCTTATGCTTCCTGAACAATGCGACGGTCTCCACATGATGGGTCGTCGGATAAATGTCGAAAGCGTGGATGTCGGCCAACTCATAGCCAAGACCGGCCAAAGTGGCGGTATCGCGCGCAAGACTCGCCGGATTGCAGGCGATGTAGATCACGCTGCGTGCCTCGGAGTTGGCGATCTGCCCGCAGACCTTGGCGCGGGCGCCGGCACGCGGCGGATCAAGCACCACCACATCGGGTCTGGCCAGATCGTTGCGCACATTGACCAAGGTCTTCGCCACATCACCGGCACGGACATCCACATTATCCAAATGGACATGTCGCAGATTGCGTTGCGCATTGCGTACGGCCGTCTTACCGCCTTCCACGCTCAGCATGCGCGTGCGTTCCGCAGCAAGCGAAGCCAATGGTAGGGTGAACAGGCCCGATCCGGAATACAGATCCCATACGCAGGCCGATTGGGCACCGTTCAGCTCTCCCCGGACCAGATTAATCACATGGTTGGTCAATGCGATCGGTGCCTGTCGATGCATCTGCCAGAATCCCCCGGCATCGACGCCGTACTCGAAGTCCCGGCCGGCGACGGTGACTTTTTCGGTCAGCGCACGCGTACCGGCCGTCACCTCGCCGTCCACCAACACCGCGTAGTTCTCTTCGACCGCGGCACCGTCACGGGGTTCGGGTACGGAAAGCCTGATCTGGGAACCGGGGGTGAATCCGCCATCCCATACATGCTCGCGTTCGGCCACGTCGAGCAGCGCGCGGCTAGCCAACGGCATCGTGTCGATCGGCACACGAACATGCGTGCCGCGCCGACGCATGGATGGCCGTCCGTCGGCATCGGCGATCATTTCGATACGGGTGCGCCAATGCAGTCCTCGTTCGGCTTCATCTTGCGGCATGCGATCAATCGGCACTTCCACTGCCGTATGCCCCAGCCGCAACATCTGCTCGACAATCGAGCAGGTCTTCCACTTGAGCTGCCCGGCAAGGCTCACATGCACCAGATCGGCGCCGCCAACCCCTCCGCCCATGGCAAGGGGCCCTGCCAATGGCCATATCGGTTCGGCACGGTCTTCGCTGGCCTCCAGCACTTCCACGACCTCACCAGTCCAGAAGCGCTCTTCCCTATCGTGTGGTTCATCAAGTTCCACACGGACCAATTCTCCCGGCAATGCGAAACGAACGAAAACGACCCGTCCGTCAATGTGGCCCACGCAACGCCCTTGATCGGCATATCGTTCGATGCGGATGGTCGCTTCCATCAGTGCTGTTCCTCCAAGCAATCATGTTCGCCCTGACCGGATTCTTCGGACAAGGCCTTGTGCCGGTGCATCGGCGTAGCGACGATCAGATACGAGACCCAGATCGCCAACGCCCAGAATGGAATGCCCATAAGCAGGCGTGCAGTGCCAAGCCAGCCGACATGATTGGCGGCATACAGTGGCACCTGTACGACCAGACGCAACGAGAACACGGCGATCCACAGCGCGGTGATGATCGTATAGGCCCGGTTGAGCGCCTTGTCCGATCTCCAATCGTCCAGCCACGCACGGAAATGCTCGGTGGGCAACGTGCGGATGAACTCGATGACCAGACCCAACCCTGGTACGCGTGCGATCAGCGACGTCGTAAGCAGCACGATGTAGAACGCGTTGGTCAGGAAGCCGAACATGTAATAATTACGCGCTTCATGGCTTTGCCACGCCCAAATCAGGCAGATGCCCACGGCGAGCAGGCCGCTGACGGCACCCATCACCGACTGGCGCTGCAACAACCGTACGATCACCTGAAGCACGGCCAGCGCAGCGGAAACGCCGACGGTCAGCTGCAGATTGGCGGTGATGACGAACAACACCACAAACACGACGCCCGGCAGCATCGATTCGACCACGCCACGCGGACCGCCGATGGCGTCAATCACGGAGAAGTCGTCGTCATTGCCGGCATCGGCAAGAGCGCCGAGACCGGTACGTTTTCTGGTTTCAGTCATTGGTCGAAACGAAAACCTTCGATCAGCGCACTTCGGAGAACATCGGACCACGGGACAGGGTGGTCTTGACCTCGACCTGATGATCGGAGTCGAACGGCCCCTTCGGTTTGCCCGGAATATCCGTCTTCTCGTCGTTGCCTTCCTGTTCAGCGGCCTCCTTGGCGGCCTTACGTTCGGCCGGTGCGACCGGAGGATGCATTGGGATGAGGTCACGTGGGGCAAGAGGATCGTCGCCGCGCTCCACCACGATATTCGCAAAGAATTCGTTCAATGCCTTGGTTTCGTCATGTTCCGGATCGGTGGCGGCCTTGCCCGAGAAGATGCCGCGTAGCATCCAACGCGGGCCATCGACACCTACGATGCGGGTCAGCACCTTACGGCCGCCCTTGACCACAACCGGCAACGACAGTTCGGTGCCGAACACACCGTCGACTTCGGAGGCGGCCTTATTGGCCTCGATCAGATCGGCACGCACATCATCCCATAGTCCCATGGTCTTCGGGGCTGCGAACGCCTCGATCTCCAAACTGGACGAGCCATAGGTGATGGTGGAGCCGAGCACCTGCTGCGTGGCGCGGTTCGCCTTCACACGCAGTTCGATGCCCTGCAGAAACGGCAGATAGTAGGATCCCAGATCAAGATAGTCATCGTAATCGGGCACATCCTCGTCGTCCACGTCCCAAGGACCGCGTTCATCGCCGCGTCCTTCGTATACGGCGGAAGGCTCGGGCAGCTCCATGACCTCCTGGGCCTGGGCCGCGGCCTCATCCACAGCCTGCTCTTCGGCGGCCTGCTGAGCGTCCTCGCTCTGGCGCTTCTTCTTGCCGAATCCAAACAATCCCATGATGTTCCTCATTTCATAACGGTTGCAACCGTGACCAGCCTAGCACCCACGCTTAATATGAGCTGGGAATTCGTGGCCCGTTCCTGCGAGTCGCGTCTCAGATGTCGTAGGTGATGGTCAGCGGCGCATGGTCGGACCAGCGTTTGTCGTAGGTCGGGGCCTTGTCGATGACGAATCCGCAAGCGGATTCGGCCAGCTCCGGCGTGGCGAACTGATAGTCGATTCTCCAACCCACGTTGTTGTCGAAGGCACGGCCACGTTGGCTCCACCACGTGTACGGGCCCTGGATATCGCCCGCGAGATTACGCATCACATCCACGAACTCCAGCTCACCCAGCCACTTGTCGACGTAGGCCCGTTCCTCGGGAAGGAATCCGGCATGCGTCTCGTTGGCCTTGGCGTTCTTGATGTCGAGCGGGGTATGCGCGATATTGAAATCGCCGCATAGTACGGACTGCCTGCCGCCATGCGCCGCCTCATCTCGCAGCTGGCCCATCCGTTCGAGCATGGTGTCAAGAAAACGGTATTTCTGTTCCATCTTGGCCGGATCATCGGTATTGCCTGCATGCACGTACACACATACCACGGTGACGATGTAGCCCTGTGGCGTCTTCACATCGGCCTCGATCCAACGGCCGGAATCGACGTCATCGTCAAGCCCCGGCAAGCCGTACCGCTTGTCAATCACCGGCAATGCCGAGAGCAGCCCCACCCCGGCACGTCCTTTGATACGGCATACCTCGTTGAGACGGTCCAGTTCACTTTGATCGGCGATCTTACCGGCGGTGGAGTATTCGAACCCAAATTCATCGAAAATCGGATCGATTTCATGCTGTGGCGCACGCACCTCCTGCATGCACCAGATATCGGGCGTGTTTCTGCCGGCCCAAATTTCGATGCCCTTGCGTTTGGCCGCACGGATTCCGTTCACGTTCGAAGTCGTAATGCTGATCGTCATAGCGCCAGACTAGCTCACATGCGAGAAAACCTCCCTCGAAAGGAGGGAGGTTTTCAGCGGTGCAGGCGGTCCGAACCGTTCACCGGCCTTCGCGTAGTAATCGTCGGAGACCATCTTGTAGCTGACCTTCCCCCCGTCCGATCGCTGGGTTCGGGGAATCCGGATTCAGCGATCGGACGGTGCGGCCCAAGGCGTGTAGGAGAAGACCGCGCCACTCCACTGTGGTCATCAGTCGAGACCGAGCTGGAGCTTACCTCCCGGAATGGCGTCCAACAGATCGCGGGTGTACTGCATCTGCGGATGGTCGAACACCTCATCGGTGGTGGCATGCTCCACAAGCTTGCCGTGCTGCATCACCACCACCTCATCGGCAATCTGGCGAACGACCGCCAGATCATGGGTGATGAACAGATAACTCAGTCCCCTTTCGGCCTGCAGGTCGTTGAGCAGGCGCAACACCTGATCCTGCACAAGCACATCCAACGCGGACACGGCCTCATCGCAGACGATCACGTCCGGATTGAGGGCCATGGCTCGCGCAATGGCGATGCGCTGACGTTGGCCGCCGGAAAGCTCGTTCGGATAGCGGCTCATCACGGATTCCGGTAGCTCCACCATGTCGAGCAACTCGCGTACGCGGGCGGCACGGCTGGTCTTGTCGCCGATGCCATGAATGCGGAGCGGCTCCTCGATGGAACGGTAGATGGAATACATCGGATCGAGCGAACCGTACGGGTTCTGGAACACCGGTTGCACATGGCGACGGAAGTCGAGCAACTCCTTACCCTTGAAGCCCGCGATGTCCTTGCCCGCATAGGTCACGCTACCGGAGGTCGGTTCGAGCAGCTTCAGCACCATGTTGGCCACGGTGGACTTACCGGAGCCGGATTCGCCCACGATCGCCAGAGTGGTGCCCTTCTTGACGGAGAAGCTCACGTCATCGACGGCCTTGAACATCTCCTTTTTGCGCGGAAGCTTGAACTCACGGGTCAGATGGTCGACGGTGATGATGGCCTCGCCGTTTTTCAGGGAGGATTCGTTCACCGCATGCTCCATCACGGCCTTCGCGTCGCCCCCATGCTCCTTGACGGAGATGATGCGCTGCGATGCCAGCGATGGTGCGGCTGCGACCAGTCTCTTGGTGTACGGATGCTGTGGATGCTGGAGCACCTCGAGCGACGGGCCGGATTCGACGACCTGTCCCTTATACATCACCACGATGTGCTGGGCTCGTTCCGCGGCCAGACCCAGATCATGGGTGATGAACAGCACTGCGGTGCCCAGTGAATCGGTCAGCGTATGCAGATGATCAAGAATCTTCTTCTGCACGGTCACGTCAAGCGCGGATGTCGGCTCATCGGCGATAAGCAGGTCGGGGCGGCAGGCCAGACCGATGGCGATCAACGCACGCTGGCGCATGCCACCGGAGAATTCGTGCGGGAACTGACGTGCACGGGTGGCGGCGTCCGGCAATCCCGCTTCGGACAGCAAACCCGCGATGCGATCGTTCATGGTGGAACCGATCACATACTTCTTGGCGAGATACCACGCATCCTCGGCTTTCACGCCGGCCTTGATGAGATCGTCGGCGACACGCCAGCGGGTTTCGGAACCTGGCACCCACTCATCAGTGAAGTACGCCATGGTCGTATCGAGATCCTCGCCGGTTTTGCCGATGTTGACCAGGGCTTCCTTGGCCATTGCCAACAGTTCCGGCAGCTCCTTGGAACCAAGGAAGGTCTCGTCATCGTCGCCTTTGAGCTCCACCCCTTCGCCGGCCAGGGCCTTGGCGAATTCAGAGCGTTTTTCATGGTCGATATCCATGTTGTTGGCGACAAGGGCCTCTTTGACCTGAGTCCCGATGCGCCATACCGGATTCAGATTGCTCATCGGATCCTGCGGTACAAGTCCCATTTTGGATCCGCGCAGCCTGTCGTAGTCCTTCTGCTTCAAGCCGGCGATCTCCTGGCCATCAAGCTTGATGGAGCCGCCGACCACATGGCCCGTGCCCGGCAAAAGCCCCAGCACCGCCATGGCGGAAGTGGATTTACCGGAACCGGATTCGCCCACGATCGCCACCCATTGGCCGGGATACACGCTGAAGGAGGAGTTACGCACCGCGTGCACGGCACGGCCCTCATCGGTGGTGAAGTCCACCTGAAGGTCTTTGACTTCGAGTAGCGGACCGTTGGCACGTTGCATGGCCTCAAGCTTGTTTTCGGTATTCATATCAGTCATCGAATATCCCTCACTTACACTCAGGCCGTACGGCTCTTCGGATCAAGGGCGTCCTTGACGGCGTCGCCCATCATGATGAAGGCCAGCACGGTGATGGCCAACGCGGCGGACGGATAGAACAGCACCATCGGGTTGGTGCGCAGAATGGACTGAGCATGGGAAATGTCGCCGCCCCAGCTGACGGTGGTGGTCGGCAAGCCCACGCCAAGGAAGCTCAGCGTCGCCTCGAGCACGATATACGTGGCCAACGATGTAGTGCCGACCACGATGATCGGAGCCAGGGAGTTCGGCAGGATGTGACGGAACAGGTTCCGTCCCGGCGTGGAGCCCAAGGCCGTGGATGCGGTGTTGAACTCGAGGTTCTTCGCCTCCAGCACCGCACCTCTGGCGATACGTGCCACGGAGGTCCAGCCGAACAGCGTCATCACGAGGATGATCTTCCAGATGGAGTCGCTGGTCTTGAACATCTGCAGCACCACGATGGCGCCAAGCAGAATCGGCAACGCGAGGAAAATATCGGTCAGGCGGCTTAGCACGGCATCGACCCAGCCTCCGAAGAAGCCGGCCACCGCACCGATCAGCGTGCCGAGCAGCACCACGAGCAGCGTGGCGAACACACCGACGCTCAAGGAGGTGCGGGTACCGTAGACCACGCGTGCGTACACATCGCAGCCCTGCAGGTCGAAGCCGAATGGATGGCCTGTGGATGACGGATCGAGCGAATTGTCGAGATTGCAGTAGTTCGGGTTCTGCTTGGTCAGTATGCCCGGGAACAGTGCCACGAAAATGATGAAGACAATCAACAGCCCGGAGATGATGAACAGCGGATTGCGTCGCAGGGTGCGCCACGCATCCGCCCACATATTCGATGCGGGAGCCGATTCGTCGATGGAATCGACGGCTTTGAGCGGAGTCTCCTCAAGCGGGGCCACATAGCGCTCCTGTCCCGGCAGCGCAGTGGAAAGATTGGTTTCATTCATGTCAGTCATTGCTTATCCTCCACAGCTCACGCGTAACGGATTCGAGGATCGAGGGCGGCGTAAAGCATATCGACCAGCAGGTTGCACACCACGAAGATCAGCATGAGCAGCGTCACGATGGACACCACCAGATTGCCTTCGCCTTTCAGAATGCTCTGATAGGTCAGATAGCCGATGCCGTGCACGTTGAAGATGGTTTCGGAGATCATGGCGCCACCCATCGCGCCCAGATCCTGCCCGAGATAGGTCACGACCGGAATCATGGAGTTACGCAGCACATGGCGCAGCATGACGGACTTGTTGTCCATGCCCTTCGCGCGTGCGGTACGTACGTAATCGAGCGCGATGTTGGACGAAATCTCCACACGGCTCAATCGGATGATGTATGCCATCGATACGGAGCCGAGCACCATCGCTGGCATGAGCAAATCGATGAAACCTGGATTCGAGCCGGCGGTGACCGGAAGCAGACGCCATTTGACGCCGAGGAAGTATTGGGCCAGGAAACCGGTGACGAAAGTCGGTACGGAAATGAGCAGCAATGAGAAGATCAGGATGACGGTGTCGCACCACTTGCCCTTCTTCAAGCCGGAGATCACACCGAAAATCACGCCGAAGATGGCTTCGAACACGAAGGCCATCAGCGCGAGTTTGATGGTGATCGGGAAGGCGCGGCCGATCTGGTCGATGACCAGCTGCCCGGAGAAGGTCTTGCCGAAGTCGAGGGTCAGCGCGTTCTTCAGGAACAGCAGGTACTGGATGATGAACGGCTTGTCCAGGTTGTATTCGGCACGGATTTGGGCGGCAACCGCTTCATTGACCGGTTTATCACCGAACATGGCCTTGACTGGGTCGCCCGGCAGCGCAAACACCAGGGCGTACACCAGAAGCGTCGTGCCGAGAACCACAGGGATCATCTGCAGAATACGTCGCAGAAGATACTTGCCCATTGGTTTCTCCTTATTACTCAATTCTTAAGCCAGCCATTTGGCTATCGGTCTTTGTGGAAAAAGACCTTGCACGGGGCCGGCTGACAACTCGCCCCGCTAAGTCTACTAGCCGCTAAGTCTACTAGTTTCGCACCAAGGTGCCTTTATATTGTAGGTTTATGAAAATAAGCTGGGAAAACACCACACTGACCGGCACCTTACCCCTAGGTGTCTCATTTTCCCGTTTTTTTACCCTGGTAACGAATGTGGTCGTAACGACAAGGAAGGAACGGCGTATTACCGTTCCCTCCTTGTCAGCGATGAGAACCGATTAGTGAATCAAGCTCACTTGCTCTTGGTCATGTTCTCGTAGACCGGAAGGTTCTGCCAGTTCATCTCGAAGTTGGAGACGTTGGTGGAAGCCACGCCATAGGCATTGGCATAGTACAGCGGAACGGCCGGCAGATCATTGAGCAGCACTTCCTGGGCCTGCTGATACAGCTTGTTGGCCTCGTCGGTGGTCTGGGCGGCTGCGGCCTGGTTGCACAGGTCGTCGAACTTGGAGTTCTTGTAGTCGCCATCATTCGAACCGTTGCCGTCGGCGGCGGAAGAGGAGAAGTTCTGGACCAGATAGTTCTCGGCGGACGGGTAATCCGGCTGCCAACCGCTACGGAACGCGCCCTGGACCTTGCGGTCGGACACCGCGGTGCGGTAGTCGTTGAAGGTCGGGTACGGGTTGGTGGCGGCCACTTCGGAGCCGAGGGTGTTGTTGATGGAGTTCACCACGGCGGTGTAGATGGTCTCATGGCCACCGTCGGCATTGTAAGCGAAGGTGAGCTTGTCATCGGAGGTCCACGGGCTGATGGCGTTGGCCTTCTCCCAGAGTTCCTTGGCCTTGGAGGCGTTGTACTTCAGGTTATCGGAGCCCTTGAGGGAATCGCTGTAGCCCGGAGTCAGCGGAGAGGTGAAATCACTGGCCGGCGTACCGGTGCCGTTAAGCACCTTCTCGCAGATGTTGTTGCGGTTGATGGCCATGGAGATGGCCTGACGGCGCAGGGTGCCTTCTTCGGTGCCAGCCTCGAAATGCTTCAGACCGGACGGGATGGTGAACTGCTGGATTACGGAACCGGCCTTGTTGTAGGCCTGCACGGTGGAATCCGTTTCGAAGGTCTTGGTGGCGGAAGCCGGCACGGATTCCATCACGTCGAGGGAGCCGGACTGGATGTCGGCGTAGGCGGCCTCATCCTTGGTGTAGACCTTGAAGGTCACGCCGTCGTTCTTCGGGGTGCGGTTGCCCTTGTAGTCCGGATTCTTCACGAGCACGATTTCGTTGTCATGGTCCCAGGACTGGAACTTGTACGGACCGTTGCCCACCGGCTTCTCGCCGAAGGCCTTCGGATCCTTGTAGAAGGATTCCGGCAGCGGAGCGAAACCGGAATAGCCGACCTTGATGGCGAACACGGAGTCGGACTGGTTGAGGTCCACGGTGAATTCGTTGTCGTTGACGACCGTCAGGCCTTCAAGCTGCTCGTCACCCTTGAGGTTGTCGGCATCCTGCAGCTTGTCGTAGCCCTTGATGGTGGAGAAGAAGGAGGCGCACTTCTGCGCGTTCTTCGCATTGGCGGTATAGCTCCACGCCTTGGTGAAGGACTCGGCCGTCACCGGAGTGCCGTCGGTGAACTTCCAACCCTTCTTGAGCTTGATGGTGTACTGGGTGGCATCCGCATTGGCTTCGATGGACTCTGCCACTTCGTTGGAAGCATTGCCCTTGGCATCGAAGGAAATCAGGCGGGAGAACAGCAGATCGATCGGCTTACCGCCGCCGGTCTCATTGGTGTTGCCCGGGATAAGCGGGTTCTGTGGCTCGGAATTGTAAGCCGTGATGATGTTGCCGCCATCGGAGGCGGCATCATTGGAAGCGCCGCAACCGCTGAGCAGCATGCCCAACGCGCAGGCCGCGGCAGCGAAAGCCAAAGCCTTCTTCTTCATAGAATCATTCTCCTATTCGTTATGTGAGGACCGTTGCGGCCCTCGCGTAAGAACGAGGTGGACGTTGATGCATGGCGTCAGCGCACACCTCGTTTTTACCGGTAGAGAACCATTGTTCCTTACTTAACGGACAACGCAGCATAACCTCTGCAAACGACATGGAGAAACGGATCGAAAGGGTGAATGCCGCTCACGGCCGGTCTCGTGAGGCCAAGACCGGAAGCATTGCGGAAATCAGCGTTTGGTCATGTCCTGATATGCGGGAACGTTCTGCCAGTTCATGGTGAAATTCTTCACATCCTTCGATGCCACACCTGCCGCATCGCCGTAATACAACGGAATCGACGGCAACTGACTGAGCAGGATCCGCTGTGCCTGCCGGTACAGATCGTTCGCGGTATCCTCATCGCCGGTCGAAGCCGCACGCGCGCATAGCTCGTCGAACTCGGCGTTCTTGTAGTCGCCGTCGTTGGAGCCGTTGCCATCCGCGGCGGACGAATCGTACAACGGCACCAGATAATCCTGCGGGGACGGATAGTCCGGCTGCCAGCTGGTGCGGATGGCTCCGCTGAGTTTGCGGGCGGTCACATCATTGCGGAATTCCTGGAAGGTGGGAATCGGGCTGGTGGTCGCGTCGATGCCGAGCACGTTCTTCACGGAGTTGACGATGGCGTCATACACCGGGCCCGCGCCACCATCGGAGTTATAGAAGAACTGCAGCTTGCCGTCATAATGGGAGATGGCTTCGGCCTGGTTCCACAACTCCTTGGCCTTCGTCGGGTTGTATTCAAGGTATTCGTGCCCTTCGATGGTGCCTGAATATCCCGGTACCTTCGGTGAGGTGAAGGAGTCGGCAGGGGTGCCCAGATTGCTGAGCACCTTCTTGCAGATGTTGCTTCGGTCGATGGCCATGGACAGTGCCCTCCGACGCAGCTGCCCCTCTTCGGTGGAGGTCTGCCAATGCTCGAGCTGTGATGGAATGGTTATGGTCTGCAGTACGGAACCGGCCTTGTTATACGCTTCGACCGACGAGTCGGTCTGGAAGATCTTGGCGTCGGCGGACGGAATGGTATCGAGCACGTCGAGATTGCCTGCCTGCACGTCGGCGTAGGCGGAGGAGGGATTGGTGTAGACGCGGAAGGTCACGCCGTCGTTCTTCGCCTCACGATTGCCGTGATAGGCCGTGTTCTTTACGACGCTCAGCTCCTGGTCGTGAATCCATGAGCCGAACTTGTACGGACCGTCGCCCACCGGCTTTTCGCCGAAGGCCTTCGGATCCTTGTAGAAGGATTGCGGCAGCGGATAGAACCCGCAATACCCCACTTTGATGGGGAATACGGAATCAGGCTGGCTCAGTTCCACGGTGAATTCATGGTCGTTGATCACCTTCAGCCCTTCGAGCTGCTCATCACCATTGAGATTGGCGGTATCCTGTAGCTTGTCATAGCCCTTGATGTTGGCGAAGAAGCCCGAACACAGTTGCGCGTTCTTCGCGTTGGCGGTGTAGCTCCACGCCTTGGTGAAGGACTCGGCCGTCACCGGAGTGCCGTCGGTGAACTTCCAGCCGGACTTGAGCTTGATGTCGTATTGGGAGGCATCGTCATTCGCGGTGATCGACTCGGCCACTTCGTTATGCGCCTTGCCGTCGTTGTCGAAGGAAATCAGACCGGCGAACAACAGGTCGATCGGACGACCGCCTCCTGACTCGTTGGTGTCTCCCGGAATCAACGGATTGGCCGGCTCGGCGTTGAAGGCGGTGATGACGTTCGCTGCCGATGAGGAGTCCGAACCGGAGCCGCCGCATCCAGCCAACGGTACGGCCAGCAATGCCAGTACCGACGTAAAGGCCACAAGCCTGTGTTGTTTCATTATTCCCTCGATTCATATGCATGGAAGCGGGCCGAAGGCCACAGGCTCTTTCATACATCTCGGGAATGCGAGTCATGGCCCGTTTTCGCGGCACGCGTATACCGTGTGGACCGATCGGCGGTTCAGGCTCGGGGGAACGCCTGCCCGTATCTCGCCTTGAGCTGTTCGATGGAGACATGGGTGTATCGCTGCGTGGTTTTGAGCGAGGAATGTCCCAGCAGTTCCTGCACCTGCCTCAGATCGGCTCCCCCATCGAGCAGGTGCGTCGCCGCGCTGTGACGTAACGCATGCGGGCTGATGTCCGGCACGCCCGCCCGTTGCGCACACTCATGCACCACCTGTCTCACCACCCGCTGGTCGATGCGATTGCCCTGCGCGCCAAGAAAGAGTGCATCCGCCGACCGTGCACGGACCAAACGGGGGCGTCCGTCCTCAAGCCAGCGTCGGATGGATTGCTCGGCCGGCACGCCGAACGGCACCACGCGCTGCTTGTTGCCTTTGCCCGTGACCTTCATCGTACGGTTGTCAAAGGCCACGTCATGCACGTCAAGTCCGACCAGTTCGGCGACACGGATGCCCGTGGCGTACAGCACTTCCAGCATTGCCGCATTACGTAGGCCGACGGCCTGTTTCCTGACGCTCTTCGTGCGCGATTTCGGCATCTGCTCGTCGACGCAGTCCATCAGCTTCTCCGCCTGTGATTCGCTGAGTACGGCAGGTAGCGTATCCGGAATCTTCGGTGTCATCAGCATGGCCGCCGGATTGGCGTTCGTCACGCCGCGTTCGTGAGTCCATGCGAAGAAGCCCCGCACCGCAACGGTTTTACGGGCCATGCTGCTTCTCGCATGCCGCTTCGAGGATTGCGACATCCACATGCGAAGATCCTCTATGGTCACTTCGTTGAGATCCTCACATCCCAATATCTCCAGCTGCGTCATGCATTCCTCAAGATCGCCACGGTACGCCTTGCGCGTATTATCACTCAATCCGCGGTTGGCCTTCAGATATGCATCAAAGGCGTCGATCGTATCCGCGAAACGCATATTCCGGCCTCTTTCCCCGAATTTTCCGCTGACTGCTCTTCCATTATGTGGCCATCTGTCGATAGACTTTACTCGGTATATTCTCCAGTGGACAGGCGGTATCATGGCACGTCACTCGGCACGGACCAGACAGCAGGACGATTCCGGCAACGGAGTTGACGAACGAATCGTGGCAAGGGCCATCGACCTGACAAAGAGCTACGGAGACAAGGACAACCGGGTCACTGCGCTCAACCATGTGGATGTGGAATTCATGCGCGGCGAGATGACTGCAATCATGGGCCCTTCCGGCTCAGGCAAATCCACTCTGATGCATTGCATGGCAGGTCTCGACTCCCCTACTTCCGGCAGGGTCGTCGTGGAAGGTCTCGAAGTCTCGTCCATGAATCAAAAGCAACTGACCGATCTGCGCCGCGAACAAATCGGCTTCATCTTCCAATCCTTCAATCTGGTACCGACGCTGTCTGCCGAAGAGAACATCCTCCTGCCATTGCAGATCGCGAAACGGCCCATCGACCGCGATTGGTTCAACCAGGTGGTCAAGGTGGTCGGTCTTGAACAGCGACTGACCCATCGGCCGAGTCAGCTTTCGGGCGGCCAGCAGCAGCGCGTCGCCTGCGCTCGTGCAATGATGGCGCGCCCTTCGGTGATCTTCGCGGACGAGCCGACCGGCAATCTGGATTCGCGTTCCAGCCGGGAGGTTCTCGGGTTCCTCCGTGATTCCGTACGTGATTACGGCCAGTCCATCGTAATGGTCACGCATGATCCGCGTGCCGCCTCCTTCGCCGACCGCGTACTGGTGCTGGCGGATGGTGAGATTACCCGCGACATGAGCCACCCCACCTATGCCGATATTCTCGAAGTGTTCGCGGACGATGACGAGGCCGAAACCACGACTTCGACGGAAGGCGCCCAGTCATGATCCGTATCGGTTTGCGTGATGCGAGAAGCCATTTCAGCCGTTTCATCATGTCGATCGTGGCCATCGCGCTCGGCGTAAGCTTCGTAGTCGGCTCGTTCTGCTTCCGCGAGATGCTCAACAACCAGGTCTCGCAGATGATGGCCACCAACGCCGACCATGATGTGTACGTACGAGGCGCCAAACAGACCAAGAGCAGTTCGACACTGCTCGCATCGGGTTCGTCGATAGCAAGCTACAACGCCATCGACGTGGACCTTGCCGACGATATCGCCAAGGTGAAGGGCGTCACATCGGCACGCGTGGCCTACTCACTCACCGGCGTGGTGCTGGTCGACAAACACGGCGACGCCGTGACCACTATGGGCTCGCCCTCGATGGCACTCGGCATCAGCGCTTCGACTCCGTGGCGCTCCGCCAAGTTCACTTCCGGCACGTACCCGAAAGGCGCAGATGAAATCGCCCTGCATTCCTTCGCAGCGGAGCGATCCGGTCTCAAAGTGGGAGACAAGACGAAGATCGTCTACTCCGATGGCCCGCATGACGTGACGGTCAGCGGTATCTTCTCGACCTCCGCAAGCCAGGCGGGCGCCATCATCATCGGCGTCGATCCAAGCGTAGCCAAGGAACAATCCGACAAACAATCGGACGATGCCGACAAAACCGCGCAGATCTGCGTCTACGGCAGTACGACCACTCCGTTGAACGCATCCGAGCAACAGCAGCTGGCGGACCGCATCAACAAGGCGCTGCCCAAGAATTCCAAGGCACACGCCGTCACCGGAGACGAATATCGCGACGATACCACCAAGGCCACACAGGATTCACTCGGCTTCATCCAGCCGCTGATCCTCATCTTCGCCGTCATCGCGCTGTTCGTCGGCTCGTTCATCATCGCGAACACCTTCTCGATGATCGTACGTGAGTCAATGCGCGGATATGCGCTGCTACGATCCATCGGCGCCTCACCCGCACAGGTCTTCTCCACGGTGATCGTGCAGGCCGTGGTGCTCGGTCTGGTCGGTTCGGGCACAGGCATCGCGCTTGGTTGGGGCATGGTACGACTGATCGTCATGGGACTGGCGAATATGGGACTGCCATTGACCGGAGCCACCGATCCGTCCATCTCCGACATGGTAATCGGCCTGATCGTGGGTGTGTTGGTCACGTTGATCGGCGCGGCATTGCCGGCACGCAATGCCGCGCTTGCCCCGCCCATCCAAGCGATGAACGAGACGGTGAATCCGGAAAAACCGGTACGCATGCGAGGCATCGTCGGCACGATTATGGTGGTGCTCGGTTTCGCCAGCTGGGCGTTCGCCTGCGCCATGGCCGTCGCGGACGGCAACGGGCCGACGCCATGGGACGTGGTAAACCATATCGCCATCGGCTGGCCGCTCGGCGTCGGCGCGGCATTGGCCGTGGTCGGTGTCATCATGGCCGGACCGGCCTTCGTCTCTCCCGCCGGCAACCTATTGGGATGGTTGCCGTCGAAGATCTTCACCGTCACCGGCCGGCTCGCGACGCGCAACATCTCCCGTTCCAAGAGACGCACGTCGAATACCGCCGCCGCATTGTTCGTAGGCGTCGCAATCGTCAGCTGCCTCGGCGTGGTGGCCTCGTCGGCGAAGGCTTCGGTCAATTCCTTGGTGGACAACGGTTTCAAAGCGGATTTCGCCGTGATCTCCGCGTCCTTCGGACGGTTGCCTGATCAGGCCATATCCGACATCAAGAACACCGACGGCGTCAAGACGGTCACCACGAACCGTCTCATGCTCGGCGTCAAGTATGACGGCCGATCCATCGGTAGCGTGACATTCGCCACGCAAACGCACTTGTTCACCGACGTGTTCGCCGCGGAAACCACCGAGGGCGACGCCGTCAAGGCGATGAAGAAGGGTGAACTGCTGGTCGGCAAAGACGTGGCCGAAGACCGGGGCTGGCATGTGGGAGACCGGGTCAAGGTATCCGCCGAGAATACGGTGGTCGACCAAGAGGCCACCGAACAGGCCCAAGCCGATTATCAGGCCCAGGTTCAGGCACATGTGCAGGAGTTGCAGAACGAAGCGCAGCAGATGGCCGCATCCGGCGATGTGGCGGGAGCGCAGGCCAAGGCGGACGAGATCCAACGGTATACCGCCGACGCGCAGAACGTCGATCCGCAAACCTTGATCAAGACGAAGAAGGAGACCACGGAAAAGACGATCAGAATCGGTGCGATCGTGTCGAACTCCGTGTATCGCGACAATGTGATGTTCAACGATGACGTCGCCGAGCAGATCGGCAACAAGCAGACCATGTTCCCCATGTCTCTGTACGTCAATGCCAAGTCCGGCACCGATACCGCTGCGGTGAAGCGGAACATCAAGAACGCCGTGAAGAAGTACTACACGATTTCGGTGTTCGATCATGACGAATACAAGTCGACGATGAGCACGATGATCGACCAGGTGCTCATGATCCTGTACGCACTGCTGGCATTGTCGATTATCATCGCAATCTTCGGCATTGTGAATACGTTGGCGTTGAGCGTATCGGAACGTACCAAGGAGATCGGCCTGCTACGGGCCATCGGCACGTCACGCGGACAGGTGCGCGGCATGCTCGGCATCGAAGCCGCCATCATCTCCGTATTCGGCACGGTGATGGGCTTGGCGGTCGGCGTCTCGGCCGGTGTAGTGATCCGCGCCGTCTACGCCTCCAAGGGATTGGAGACGCTTGCGGTTCCGTGGACGCAATTGCTGATCTTCCTCGTGCTGTCGATCGTAGTCGGTCTGATCTCCAGTATCTCGCCGGCCTCCCGCGCACTCAGGCAACCCGTTCTCGACGCCGTGGCCAGCGAATAGGTCTAGACTGTCGATAAACGGTGCAACGAAGGGGACAATATGCCGATTCCACATGAGATTCCTGCCGGCGCACGCATTGTGGTGCGCACGTACGAAGGCGTGGATCCAGCCGACCAACGCATGAAGTTCCGCGATTTTGTCGGCCATGTGCGCTCTTGGGACGGACGGACGCTGGAGCTGATGCGGGACGCGGCCGCCAATGGCTCACGTCCCGCACATCGTGTCAGCATTCCCGCCGACGCAATCGTCACGATCAAACCGATTCCCGAACGTTCCATGACCCGATTGCAATCGTGACGTTCGCTGCGTGCGTTTCCTCGGCGAGCCTCACACAGCGGAACGGATTTGGACGTCAACCGCGTGATCATCCGTGAACCGGATGATGTGTTCTCCCCTGCGGGCGGATTCCAGCAGCATCTGCTGCCAGCCTTCCGCAGGGATCGCAAGCGAAACCGTCTCGCATCGTTCCATGAAATCAGGCTGCCGTATGGCCGTCTTGTAATCACGGAACGGTTGACCTTGCTCGAAGAAGCGTGCCATCTCCTTGGCGTCGCTCTCCTGGGTGGCGGCGGTCTGCAACGCACCGGCGCCTTGGGGCTGAACACCATGCAATACGTTGGCCATCAGCGTCAGACGATTGGCCATATTACGCAGCAATAGCTCCACATTGGCCGCATCCTCCTCCACCATGGCACGTGTGCGGTCCGGATCGGTCAATGCCACGCGGGTCATGTCACGCCAGGATCCCGCAGCGAGCGCGGCCGCGACATTACGATTTGGATTGACCACGAGTTCGTTGACCATGGCCGTGGCGATGACGTGCGGCATATGCGAGATCAGCGCGGCGCAACGGTCATGCGTGGCATCGTCAAGTACGATCAGGCGATTGGCGCAGGCATCGGTGATCATCGTCGCGACGGCCAGGAACCGCCGGTATTCAGTGCGTTCGTCCACGGTGATGGCCCATAGCGCGTCATCGTATAAAGCGGGATCCGAGGATTCCCAACCGGACAGTTCATTGCCGGCCATCGGATGCGCGCCGACGTAGCAGTTCTCCAGTCCGACGGCCTTCACCTGATCGCGCACCATACCTTTGACGCTGCCGACGTCGGTGAGCGTCGTCACGTTCTGGTCGATCAGCGGCTTCAAAGCGGAGAGAATCTGCGGCATGGCCTTGAGTGGATTGCACAGTACCAGCACATCGGGCCTGCCATCGGCCAGAGCGGCCAATGTCGGCATGCAGGTGATGCCGTCCGCTTCGGCGGTCGCATACGGACGATCATTGTGATTCCAAGCCGTCACCTCGCAACCTGCGTTGACGAGCCTGCGTGCCAGAGAGCCTCCGATCAGGCCCAATCCCACGATTGCGATACGCTGCTTCACCACATCAGCTCCCTTCTTACCATACCGTCGTTCTGCCAATCCTCAGGCAGATGCCTATCGTCAAGACGCACTCCACCCTGCGGCAGCATCCAGCTGGCCACCGGCGGGCTCGGCCGTTCCCTACGAGGATAGACGGCCAAGGTCTTGGCCCAGTCTCCGTGCTCGGCGATTTCCACGAGCGCGTCACGGAACCGCCGTTCCCATGGGGCCGCGTCGAACGTGGCGATGAAGCTGTAGGTGCCATCATGTCCTTTGATCGGACGCGAGATGAAGCTGGTCATATTGAGTCCTGCATCGCGGAACACATCCAGCAGATCGGCGAGTACGCCCGGGCCGGTAACCAGCGGGATGAGCGTCAATACCGATTCATAGTCCACATCGTCCTGGGTTTTCGGCTGTTCCAGCAGATCGGCGACTTCCTCACGTCGGGCCAGCACAAGAAACTCGGTGCGTGCGCCCTGATAGTCCTGTACCGCACTGCCGACGCGTTTGATGTCATACAGATCGCCACAGATGCTCGGTCCGAATGCGACCTCACCCGGCCTGAGGTCACGACAGGCGGCTGCGTTGGATGATGCCGTCACCGCGTCAAGATGATGCTCGGCGATGAATTTTCTGCATTGCGCAAGGCCATGCGAGTGGGCCGTGGCGACGTAGGCATCCTCCAGTCCGGTGTCAGGCAGCGTATAGGCGTCAAACTCGACGTTGACGCCGACACGGGCGAAGCCGACCAGATCCTGCGCGTCGATCAGGGCGTCAAGGTTCGGCACGACATACCCCTCGACGTTGTTCTCCCATGCGATGACGCCCCAACCTTCGCCGTTCTGCGCGGCCTGCATAATCTGCGGCACATCATCGCAGGCAATGAGATCGAATCCTTCGGGCACGACCGGCCGCAACAATCCGGCCGCACTGACCGCCGCCTGATGCGTGAATGTGCCTTGGGGCCCGAGATAGAACAACTTCCGTGCATTCATATCTTCCCGTTCCTCCTTCATGCTTCCTTGCACCTTACCGTAGTGGTGGCCCGTAGCGCAGCCCCTATTCCATCGGCTGGGCGTCCGTATCGGTCCGAGGCTGCACGACGAACCAGCGCTTTGGCAGGAGCAACATGATGCATGGGATCAGCACGATGCCATACAGCCAGAAGTAGCCGGCATGGTCGCTGAAGAACGGCATATTCGCGTCACTGCCGAAACCGACCGGAATCAAAGCGTCGCCGCCCGGACCGTATCCCGCCATGACCGTCCATACCACCAGTGACGAGCTGATGAGATGCAGGGCAAGCCCGACGACGCCGTCGCGTGAGCGGGCGCACCAGGTGGAAAGGATTACGATGAGAAAGGCTAGTGCCAGGCCATATGGGATGTTCATCGATGCTCCCATACGATGTGCCATCGTGCCAACGGCACCGATTGCCGCGCCGGAAAGCACGTCGATGAGAAGCCTCACCGGCATCGGTTGCCGATACGACCATGGCAGCAGCCTGCGATCGTTGTCTTGAGTCATGCTCACCACTATTCTCCTCGTTCCTTATGATTTCATCACACCGTGTGCCGCCCGCTCGCCGGAAAAGGAAAAAGGAGAGATGCACGCACATGCGCATCTCTCCTCTGCTCGATCAGCGACTACTTGCCCTGCTGATTGTTCTGACGACGCTGCTTGGCGCGCCACTTGTACCAGTCCTCACGGCTGAGGATGATCTTGCGGATTCGGATGGACTCCGGGGTGACCTCCACGCACTCATCCTCGTTGGCGAAGTCCAGGGACTCCTCAAGGCTCATCTTGATCGGCGGGGTCAGGGTCTCCAGCACGTCGGCGGTAGCGGAACGCATGTTGGTCATGTGCTTGGCCAGCGTGATGTTCACATCCAGCTCATCCGGCTTATTGTTCACGCCGACGACCTGGCCCTCGTACACCGGGGACTGCGGCTCGACGAAGAAGTTGCCGCGAGCCTGCAGGCGCTGCATGGCGTATGGGGTGGCGACGCCCTTACGGTCACAGACCATGGAACCGTTCTGACGGGTTACGATCTGGCCGGCCCACGGGGCGTAGCCTGCGGAGATGGAGGCTGCGATGCCGGTGCCGCGCGTGGCGGACAGCAGTGCGGTACGGAAACCGATCAGGCCACGGGAGGGAACGGTGAACTGCAAACGCACCCAGCCGGTGCCGTGGTTGGTCATGTTGTCCATACGGCCCTTGCGATCGGCCATGAGCTGGGTGACGGTGCCCATGTACTCTTCCGGTACGTCGATGGTGGTGTTTTCCATCGGCTCGTTGATCACGCCGTCAACGGTCTTGGTGACCACCTGCGGACGGCCGACGGTCAGCTCGTAGCCTTCGCGGCGCATCTGCTCGGCGAGCACTGCCAAGGCGAGTTCGCCGCGGCCCTGGACCTCCCAGGCGTCCGGACGCTCGGTCGGCAACACCTTGATGGACACGTTGCCGATGAGTTCACGGTCCAGGCGGTCCTTGATCATACGGGCGGTGAGCTTGTGATCCTTGCCTTCGGTGCCGGCCAACGGCGAATCGTTGATGCCGAAGGTCATGGAGATGGCCGGATCGTCGACGTGGATGAGCGGCAGCGGACGCGGGTCGCTCGGATCGACGATGGTCTCGCCGATCATGATGTCGTTCACGCCGGCCACTGCGACGATGTCACCGGGGCCTGCAGAATCGACGGGGGTGCGCTCCAGGCCCTGCGTGCGCAGCAGTTCGGAGACGCGGAAGTTCTCGATGGAGCCGTCCACACGGGACAGGCCGTAGGTCTTGCCCTTCTCCAGGGTGCCGTTGTAGATGCGGACCAGGCCGAGTCGTCCGAGGAAGTCGGAGGAGTCGATGTTGGCCACATGGGCCTGGAGCGGTGCACCTTCGTCGTATTCCGGGGCCGGAATGTTCTTGATGATGGCCTCGAACAGCGGCTCGAGATTGTCGTTATCCGGCAGACCGCCGTTCTCCGGCTGATTCTCGGATGCGTATCCGGCCTTGGCCGCGCAGTAGATTACCGGCAGGTCGAACAGGGAGTCCTCGTCAAGATCGATGCCCTCCTCGATGACGTCCTGTGCCAGACCCAACAGCAGATCGGATGCCTCGCCGACGACCTCTTCGATACGGGCGTCCGGACGATCGGTCTTATTCACGCACAGGATGACCGGCAGCTTGGCTTCAAGGGCCTTGCGCAGCACGAAACGGGTCTGCGGCAGCGGGCCTTCGGAAGCATCGACGAGCAGCACGACGCCGTCGACCATGGAGATGCCGCGTTCGACCTCGCCGCCGAAATCGGCGTGGCCGGGGGTGTCGATGATGTTGAGGGTGATGCCTTCCGGATGACCGTACTTGGCGGCCAGCGGACCGGTGTACTGCACGGCGGTGTTCTTGGCGAGGATGGTGATGCCCTTCTCGCGTTCCAGATCGTTGGAGTCCATCACACGATCCGGGACTTCCTCACGCTCGTTGAACACATGGGACTGCGCCAGCATGCCGTTGACCAGGGTGGTCTTGCCATGATCGACGTGTGCCACAATCGCTACATTTCGAATATCGCCGCGAACCGCCATCGAAACCTCTCTTAGTATTGCCGTTCTCTTGCGTAACCGTTCGGTACGTGCATGGTTATCGGTACTTGAATTCCGTACTTACACACAAACGAAACCAATCCTAGCGAAGCAATGCGACAGATAAGCCGAGGGGCCCATCGGCGCAACGTGAACCGCACCCCGATTATTGGACTGAAGAAATTCGGATTCGATGATTGGAGGTGTGGTTCTTTCGTATGCGTGAGGATCGGAGGAAGCACTATGACGACGGGTTCCGGCGCGAGGCGCTGAGGCTCATTGAGGCCGGCGTGGGCAAACGCTCCCTCGCCCGTCGGTTTGCGATGCCCGTGCA